>Ga0302326_10000522_pt1 | contig 106582 bp, 97 predicted proteins | sample Palsa_T0_3_FD_202264 | JGI IMG/M metagenome (GOLD analysis project Ga0302326, IMG submission 202264) | Peat permafrost microbial communities from Stordalen Mire near Abisko, Sweden - Palsa_T0_3 | ecosystem: Environmental > Terrestrial > Soil > Palsa > Peat permafrost | place: Sweden: Abisko... | reverse complement strand
TGGGGCGTCCTCGACGGGCCATAGCGTTCCTCCGATGTTGGCGTACAACACCGGGTCAACGCACCCCAGATCAGAAAATTCCCGTTCAGCCAATATTTTTTGGTGCTTCAGCCTTCCGGGACACTAGGGCGGGAGCGGCGTAACCCGGGATGTCGTCGCTCCCGTAGAGATCCCCGAGGTATGCCTTCAACCGAACTCGTTGGAGCGGCGGCTCCAGAGATGCAGGTCGTCTTGTTGGCTAGAAGGCGTAATCTGCCGGTCGTCCAACATGGGGTACTGAAGAAACTGGAACGCGATGTCGATCTCGCCAAGGTCCCGAGCCAGGAGTGTCAACCCGGCGGCCAGGCCCCCTCCAGCGCTCGCTCCGCAGACCCCTATGCGCGACGGATCAATCCCGAGGGCCTCGGCATTTGCCACCGTCCACTGGAGCGCCCGATAGCAGTCTTCGAGTGCGCCGGGATAGGGCGTCTCAGGGGCTCGCCGGTATCCAACGGACACCCCCACCACCCCTGGATCGAGACACCAGCGGTCGAATACCCCGTCGTACATGGCCCTGTCGCCCATGACATAGCCGCCGCCATGAATGGCGACGACACCCGGAAGCGGAGCAGACCGCCCGACCGGTGCATGCACTCTCACGGGGATCGGGAGATCTCCGGGACTCAGTACGGGAACCTCCATCTCCTCGCGTGTCACCAGGTCGGACAGCTCCGGCCCGGGAAAGGGAAATGCCCGCATGTCACGCAAAACGTTCTCGTCCAGGTCTGGGACTGGCAGTGCCCGAACGATCTCTGCAATCTCCGGATCAAGGTGTTCGTCGGACATCATTGGCTCACACTAGGACGAAGGCAAACGACAATGAGCGGTGAGCTGGGCTTTGGCGTCCAGCACCTGACGCGGCGAGCATCTGGCGATGGTCCTCTCGTTCCTGTACCGGGCGTTCTGTCGCGTCCTCCAGCTGATCCGGCTCCCTTTCCGTAAGGACAGCGACCTCGCAGTCGAGGTCGTAGTCCTGTTCCACGAGGTCGCGGTACTCCGACGCCAAGTCCACCGCCGGCACCGCTAGCCGGCCGACCGGGCCGTCCTGGCCGGCCTGTGGCGATTGCTCCCTCGCCTTCGCTACGGACGGTGCTTCGTCCAGCCGGCCACGTTGTTGCGCTGGCATCGCGACCTGGGCGCAAAGCGCTGGACCTACCCACATGGTCATCCCCGCTGGTACCACTGCCCTCGTTCTCCGGCTGGCGCACGAGAATCCTGCCTGGGGCTATCGGCGGATCCAGGGCGAACTTGCCACCATGGGCATCCCGATTGCCGCATCGAGCGTCTGGGCGATCCTGAAACGCCACGATATCGAGCCTTGTCCTCGACGGTCAGGGCCAACATGGTCGGAGTTTCTCGCCGCCCAGGCGAAGGGCCTGATGTCCTGCGACTTCTTGAGCGTCGACACGGTGCTGCTCCGCCGACTCTACGTGCTCTTCTTCATCCACCACCACATGTGCCTGGTCCGAATTGCCGGCGTGACGGCTCATCCGGTCAGCGAGTGGGTGACCCAGCAGGCTCGCAACATTGCGTGTAGCTCGCCCAGCAGGCGAACGCCGTCAAGTTCCTCATCCGCGACCGAGGCACGAAGTTCACCGGAGCTTCGCCGCGGAAGGTATCAGGATGATCAAGACTCCGTCCGAGCACCACGGGCAAACGCTATCGCCGAGCGATTCGTGGGCACCGCCCGGCGAGAGTGCCTCGAACGGATACTCATCCTCGGACGGCGTCATCTCGAAGCCGTGCTCGGCGAGTACGTCGAGCACTACAACTTCCACCGACCGCACCGATCCCTCAGCCAGTGCGCACCGTCCTACGCCGACGCCACTCCTGCGCTCGCCGGCAACGTCAGCGCCGAACATCTCCGACGAACCGACGTCCTGGGCGGCATCATCCACGAGTAACGACTCGCCGCCTGAGCTGGACGGGTGGGTTCTAGGCACCCACAGGTTCGTGAGCACCGCCCAGCGAGAATGCCTCGACGGCATCTCCATCCTCGGACGACGCCACTCGAGGCCGTGCTTCACGAGTACTGAGCACTACAACCGGCACCGTCCGCACCGGTCCCTCAGTCAGCGCCCACCATCCCAGGCCGACATGGCTCCGGGCCTGATCGGCAACGTCAAACGCCGAACTGCTCCGACGATCCGATGTCCTGGGCAGCCTCATCCACGAGTACCGACTTGTCGCGTGATCTGGACGGTTCCTGGCACTCACACGTTGCTGTCGCAGCTCATCGAAATTCGCGTTGTTCCGCACAGGCGCTGAAACGCGAGCTTCCGTGAGCGCCGCGACAGTTGCACTGCAGTGTACGTCAGGACCCACGGAAATACTTCCCCTCCGGGGTTTGCCAACCCATTCCTGCCGCAGTTGAGAGACGGCCGTTACATTCGGGACAATTGCGGTCGCCGTCCATCATTCAGGCGCTCGCCAATAAGGTGCGCTCAAATGCCCGCTTCTAGCCAGCCTAGATCTTCCTCGACCCCGCGTCCTTGACCCTCACATGCAAAATGTGCATCAATCACCTTTTGAGACCGAAGCAATATACCTTCTGACGTGATCTCCGCGTCCAAGAGGTCGCCTTCTTCGAGGTGTGCTGCGGTACGGATTTCTTCGGGAAGGGTTAACTGTCCCTTGGCTCGGAGCGTTGCCCTCCACGACATAGGTGTCATCTTACCCCGATCAGAGGTTCGGAAGAGAGTGCCGATCACAACGAATACAGCCTAATCTTTGTTAGCTAATCGGCGCAGGACAGCTCGTCGGTTCTCCCGTTATGCGGGTGACCAGCGAAATGCGAAGGTACTATCTTGTCAGCGAACAAGTATTAGCTTACAATCCCTGGAACGGCAGGTTTGCGCTACGACTATTCTTGGGAGGGGTTGATGCGGGTGAGAAACAGCTCGGCTGCTGCTATGGCGGCCATCGTGTTGATTGCCGCCGTGTACTACGGTTCGTCGCGGTCAGCGAGCGCAGCAACCTCAAGCTCCAAGACGATCACCCTCGGCATCCTCGCCGACTTCACCGGCCCGGGCTCAAGCATCTCGACGACCTTTACCAATGGCATCAAGGCCGGCATCGGAGTCGCCTCAGACGAGGGCTACAACATCAAGTATGTCGTAGCGGACGCCGGGACCTCACCAACCGGCATTCTGGCCGGAGCGCAGAAGCTGGTGGAGGAAGACCACGTCCTTGCCGTGATGATGTCCTCTGTGGTCGGATTCGCCGCCTACTCCTTCCTCCAATCCCAGGGAATCCCAGTAATCGGCCTCGGCGGCGGCGATACCCAGTGGATCACCTATCGCAACATGTTTTCGGTGATCGGTACCCAGGACTACACCAAGGTTCAGACCACGACCGGGCAGTTCCTTAAGGCACACGGCGTGACGAACATGGCCACAGTGGGTTACAACATTGAGCCCGCCTCCGAGGACGCGGCCAAAGATGCCGCCGTGTCGGCTGAACAGGCGGGCATCAAGGTCGGTTACATAAATACAAACTTCCCGCTCGGCAGTACCAACGTCGAACCCATCGCGCTGGCCATGAAGAGTGCCGGGATCAATGGGTTGGACACCTCGATCCTGACCAATAGCAGCTTTGCTCTTATTACCGCTCTCAAACAAGAAGGCCTGAAGTTGAAGGCGGCGGTGCCGCCAACCGGCTACGGAGGGGACCTCAGCGAGAGCGGACCCGCGGCGGAGCATGAAGCCCAAGGTGACTACTTCCTTTCCGCCTATGAGCCAGTGGAAATGCACACCGCCGCCACCGAGCGTCTACAGTCAGCCATGAAGACCTACGCTGGCATCACCCGCGATCCGACTTTCGACGAGTACGTCGGTTACGCTTCCGTTCTCGCGCTCATCGATGGGCTCAAGGCGGACGGTAACAGCATAAGCCGGTCGTCGTTGATCAATGCGCTGGACGGAATCAAGACATTCAACGCAGGCGGCCTGTTCGGCACGCATTCGATCACTTGGGCCATGGACCAGAGGGGCAAGTACTCTGGAGCCGACAACTGCGAATACTTCACCCAGTTTCGCGGCACCACCTTCCACCTTCTGCCCGGGGAGGATCCCCTATGTGGCAAGACCATCCTGGGAAAGACTATCGCCGACGCTCCGTCCTCCTGACAGGAGGACGGAGGCTAGCCTCGTTGTTGCACGCCTGTGCGGCCCGCGGGATCAGTAGATACGTCCAAGTGCCTGTTCTGTAAGGGACAAATGGGGGGTGTTCAAAGCTTCCAATACCTTCGTAGAAAGGCAGTTGACGAGTGAAGCCATGGACTTCCTGCGACGAGTCCTGCGCGCTCCGCCCGGGCGAAAAGTGCGCGCAGCGCGCCGACGCGGTTCTCGCGGGCTGATCGTCCATCGGTTCCGGACCGATTGCGCCGAGCCCCGCTCTTCGGCAGCTGCCACAACCAGCTCGCAGTCTTCCGCGCCGATCGAATCCGATTGGGCGCTCACACAGCCAGTCGCTTGCCACGCGCCAGTACGACCAATGTGCCCGCCGTTCCCTTGGAGAAAGTCAGGCTCAAGGTCTCCACATATTGTGGCGCTGGACCAAGCGTCATCGGAGATCCCTACGACTCGGCGACCAGATCCTCGATGCTCACCCCCAGGGCGGCAGCTTCAGCCAGAAGGACCCGTGCGCGCATGAAGCGATCCATTACATGGCCTACGACAACGTGGGACACGAGGTCTCGAGAATGTCGGTCGGGACGAGCACGACGGCTGGCGTAACGAGCGCACGAGCGGCGAACAAATACTGAACCTGAGAGCCGAGCGGCGCTGCGAAACCAGGCCGGCAGAATGAGACACCCCTCCGATCGACCGCGAGGCTGACACCGAGACCACCGTGGTGGAGAACCAACATGCCGCCTCGGCTGGCGGCCTGGGTATGCGCCTCGGAGCCGATCGCCTTCCAGGCACCGAAGGGGAGCGTGATGCGTCCGGTCGGCTCCATTCCGACAACCCAGTGCCGCCACTGCGGTAGCGGCCGATCGCACTCCCACTCGAGGAGCAGGGACAACGCCGCCTCGGGCCGGGGCTTGTTAATCCACCCACGCCGTGGTGTTCAAGTGGGGCCGGGGAACCCTCCCCTTCAAATTTCACTTGAGACACCGATTGTTGGATTGGAAGCCACTGAATGGTGTCGAGGGGGGACTCCAACCCGCTTCGGTGGGTTCCAACCCAGTCCACTTGATCGTGTACAAGGCGAACCTCCTATTTTGTGTTGTGCGCGCAGGTTAGACCGTCAAAGGTCGAAGCTCCGACCTTCCTTCAAGCTCTATCGTCGTAGCCCGTACACGGCGACGACGCCCAAGTGCGCAGCTCGAGTATCGGGCACTCCATCCGGAGCGAGTCGAAGTATTCGTAGGGATCGTCGACTGTGGCCGCGTCAATGAGAAGTCGACGGTTCACCAGTCACTCATGCTGAGCTCCTTCGCCAAACATCTAGTCCTCCTACAGCCACGAGTCCGCTACGCAAGGGCGCGCCCGGGACGGCATTCGCCGCCCTTCCACCGCGGCAGCGATCGGTACGTCACCGTTCGCGCCCGAGCCCTGCGAGCAGGTCGGCCACCTCGGATTGCAGCATCGTCGAAAACGGGTCTTCCTTCGGCGGCAACACCCAGAACTGGCCCCCGTCGAGAGCGCCGAGGACCCAATCGGCGACGGCGGATGGGACTATCCCGAGCTGGTTGAGCGCAGCGTGGTACTCCTCGACGTTCACCGGCGTTCCTCCTCCGGCGGCCCGTTGCAGGTCGGCAGAGGTGCGTTGCAGGTTGGTCCCAACCATCCCGGGACACAGTAGGGCGACGTGGATGTCATCTCGCACGGACTGCAAGTCGGCGCGCAGGGCCTTCGTGGCGGCGATCACCGCCGCCTTGCTGGCGCTGTACGCACCGCTGCTCGGCGTAGTGACCAGGCCTGCCATCGACGCGGTGACGACCACCGCCGATGTCCCACTCTGGTCGAGCAGGATCGGGATGAAGCTGCGAAGGCAACGCAACAGCCCGCCGAGGTTGACGTCGAGTACGAAGCCGACCTCGTTCGCCGGTGTCTCCCAGATCGACGTGCCCGCCGTGCTGACGCCGGCATTCGCGCAGAGGTAGCGGATGAGCCCGAGCTGACGTGCGCGATCGGCAAGACCCTGGACGCCGTTGGCGTCGCGGAGATCGACGGTTTGGCCAAAGGCCGTGACTCCAGCGGTGGTCAAACTGCCGACAGCGGTGCTCAGCGCCGCTTCGTCTCGATCGGCTACGAGCACAGCTGCTCCTCGACGACCGAGCGCGTAGCAGAGTGCGAGTCCGATGCCGCTGGCTCCGCCGGTGACCACGGCGAGGTCTGGTTGGCGGTCGGCGGGGACTTTCATCGGTAGTCGGGGATCAATTCCGTGCCGATGAGCTCGATCGACTCCATGATTCGTTCGTGAGGCACGTTCCCCATCTGCATGTGGATGATGATCTGGTCAACTCCGACGTCTTGGAACGCGTCGAGCACTGGGCGGCAGTCGTCTGGTGTACCAGCCATGACGAAGCCGCTCTTGAGAAGCTCATCGGCCACGAGCTCAGGGGCAGCGCTGGTTGCTTCGTACGTCCCCTTGGCCCCGTCGTCAGCCATGACATGGGCGTAGCTGGCTGTTGGTCCGGATTCCGGCCAGCCTGTGACCATGTGTCTGCTGCCGTGGAGGCTGTGCTCCACCGTCTTGGCGGCAGCGATGCGGCGGACCTCGTCACGATCACGACCACAGAGACCGTTGACGAACCCGGCGGTGGCATTGTTGACCCGGCCATGCAGCGGTTGAGCGCTCTTGATGTGCTCCCGGTAGGTATCGACCGAGTCGCGGATGGACTCGGGATCGGCGGCAATGGCAAAGAACAGCATTCCGAGCCCCTGTCGCGCCGCCCGCTCCGCGTTACCTGGTCCGACGCCGCCGACCCACAGTGGTGGGTGGGGCTTTTGCACGGGACGCGGGTAGACCGTTCGCTTCGGCATCTTGACGAACGTGCCTTCGAACTCGACCTCCTCCTCGGCGAGGAGGCGGACCACCATCTCGAGTCCCTCGGCCCACTGCGCTCGCGACTGCTCAGGGTCGATCCCGAACCCGTAGAGCTCCGCCGGTGTGGTCGAACGCCCGGAGCCGAGGTCGACCCGACCGCCGCTGAGGCAATCGAGCATAGCGACTCGCTCGGCGATTCGAACCGGGTGGTTGTAGCTCGGAGGAGTGAGTGCCAGGCCGAACCCGAATCGGATGTGCTTGGTCTGGTACGCCGCCGCCCCGAAGAGCACTTCGGGTGCCGACATGTGCGAGAACCCACCGAGGAAGTGGTGCTCGGTGAGCCAGACGTAGTCCCATCCGAGCTCGTCAGCACGAACGATCTGGTCGACCGTGTGACGGACGATACGGGCCTCTTCCTCAGGCTCCTCAGGTGGGACGAACATCTCGTAGAACAGACCAAACTTCATTTGTCGCGCTCCTCGGTGTCTGACGCGACGTCGCTCGACGCGCTTGCTATTGGCCAGCATCCTCTGGCATACGTCCCGCATCGACTCGACGTCAACGTCAGGGTCGCCGATCGCTTTAAAGATCGATTACCGGATCGATTTGATCATCAAATATCAACTGCAATGCTCCGGTCGGGCACGCTTCGACCGAAATCTGAACGTCAGCCAGAGAGTTCCCTTGTGGGTTAACAACGGTTGCCTTGGCTTCAGCGTCGTGAGCGAAGGTCTGCGGTGAATACATGATGCACACACCGCTGCCGAGGCAGAGCTCGCGGTCAACAGTTATCTTAAAACGATTCGTCATGGGAACGTCTGCCGACGGAATTTCATACGACGACAGTGCGGATACCGTCACCCGGTGTCTGCACATCTCCTATCCCGGCCGCATCGTTGCGCTGGCGCCACTCTTTGCGGGAGATGCGTTTCGTGTCGACGTCGGTGGCAAGGGAACGAAGTGCTGCGACGGTTGCTCGGTCCTCAGCCGTATCCTTGAACGGGTCCCAGTCGAAGAACCTGCAGGCGTTCTGCCAGGTGATCTTGTTGATTTCCTCATCGGTGCAACCAGCCTCCTCGAACTCTCGCCACGCCAGCTCCGGAGACTCGGGCCAGGTGGTATCGGTGTGGGGATAGTCGCACTCCCAGGCGATGATGTCGGTCCCGATTCGATCTCGCAGTAGAAGTCCCGAGGGATCGGTGATATAGCAGGCGAGCACATGATCCTGGAAGACCTCGGACGGCAATTTGCCGCCGAAGTCGTTGTGCAGCCAGGTCTGATTCTGAAAGTGCCGGTCCACGCGATCGAAATAGAAGGGTATCCAGCCGATTCCTCCCTCGGACAACGCCACCTTCAAGTGGGGGAAGCGTCGAAAGGTCGGTCCGAAAAGTAGGTCCTGGGCTATTAGCGCGGAGATCTGACAGCTAAGGACGAGAAGGTGGTCTAAGGGCGCCTCGGGTGGTTTGCGAATCAGGTCGAAACCAGCGCCGATGTGCAGGGATAGGACGAGATTCTGGTCGCAGAGTGCCTGAAGCATCAGGTCCCAGTGTCCGGAGAGGAAGCTCGGGAACCCTTGGGCGTGAGGGGCTTCCGGAAAGGTGATCGAACGGCACCCCTTCATGGCAATCCGGTGGATCTCCTTGACTGCGAGGTCGACATCCCACATTGGCACTAGACCCATAGGGATGAACCTGGCCGGGTAGGTGCCGCACCACTCGTCGATGGCCCAGTCGTTGTAGGCTTGGAGCATCACGAGCGCGATTTCCTTGTCCAGCGATTCGTGGAAGGTGCGGGCATTGAAGCCCGCCATGGTCGGAAAATTCATGGACGCCAAGATGCCGTTTGCGTTCATGTCGCGCACCCGCTCGTGGACGTCAAAGCAACCCGGGCGCAATTCCGATAAGACCGCCGGATTGAAACCCCATTCCTCCCGTGGCCAGCCCACGGTGGCGGCCATGCCGAAAGGCGTCGAGGTTGCTTCGCCCTGAAACACCCAGACGTCAGCCCCGGCCTCGGTGCGCACCACCTTGGGCATCTGGTCGCGCCACTTTGCCGGAACGTGATTCTCGAACATGTCTGGAGGTTCGACCATGTGATCATCGATGCTGACCATGATCATGTCGTCCATCCGCATGGGTGCTCCTCTCGACCGAAAGCAGGTCCGGTCCGATTTGGGCAAGGTCGGCTCGCTGCCTCGACGAAGGAAGACGAAGGAAAGCAGCGCCGGCGACACAGACTAATATTTGTTCGCGCAGCCGTCAAGTTGCTCGCGAGAACGCTCAGCGCGTCTTCCGCCCGAATGGCCTTGAGCAAAATTTAAGGCTCTCCTGACCAATCCGTGGGTCGACAATGCAACTTGACGCCCTGGAAGAGGCGGGCAGTAGCCGCCACGGTCGAGCAGGGCCAGGGCGATCAGGTGTTCGGGCTGAGCGAAACCGAAGGCCATGCGGTGCAGCACACGCAGCTTGGTGTTCGTCGACTCGATCAGCGCGTTGGACACCCTGCTCATCGCTCCGACGTTTTCCATACCGGTGCTAAACAGGGGCGACAGGGGTGATGCAACGACATCGGCCTGGCATGAACCATGAGGAACTCCTCTGCAATCCCCGAAATAAACAACCGTCTGAGACGGACGTTCGAGGTGGCATACACAATATCCATGACTGCGAATGGTTTGGGCCACCTGCAAGGACCGTCGACTCCGCAAGGGGAAGGGCGACGGAACACCCGCTCCCTTGGTAGATCACCGGAAGCGGATCTTCATCGAAGTAGAGCTGGCGCCGGTTGGACAGGGCGGAGATGACATTGGCCCCGAAACGCACCCGTCCCGGGGATCACCGGGGTCTGGCCCTTGGGACTCCACGAGCGCCCAGTCGCGTGGTCTGAGCGCAGATCCATCTCATCGCCCACAGAATCAAGGCTTTTTCGCGCTTGGCCTTCGCCCCGATGGCAGGGTAGATCTCCTCGGTCCAGGCCCGCACCTCCTCGGGGTCCTGCTTTCCGTGACGTCCAAGGGAGTGGCGTGATCGCCGCCGGCGTCCTATCGGAAGGAAGCCGGCGGACGCCTTCGGCCAACGACTCCTCGTCACGATCGACGAGGATGGGGGTGTCAACGGTTTCAGCCACACGCTGGGCGCAGGCGTATCCGATGCCCGCGCCTCGCCGGTAACTACTCCTGTCGTCTTCGCCTCAGTCATGGCAGTTCATCGGCGTCAGGCAGCGACGGCGTTCAGCTGCCGGGGGTTTTTCGACTTGAGTATTCGGGGATGACGTGCTTGCCGAAGGTCCGGATCGACTCCATGATCTTCTCGTGGGGTACGTCCCAGGTCTGCATGTGGAGGATCAGCTGGTCGACGCCTACGTTCGCGAATCGCTCGCACAGCTTGATGCAGCTGTCGGGGTCGCCGGCCATGATCATCCCATTGTCGACCATGCCGTCCGGACCGAGCTGGCGGAGATGTTCCTCTCCGTCCCATGCGCTCTGGACGGTGTACTCATAGCTGCTCGGCGGTGTCTGGCCCCTGGGCCACCGGGCCAGGGTCAGTCCTTTCATGATGTACTGGAACGCGGCCAGTCCGCCTATCTCACGTGCTTCGAGATCGTTCTCGAGGCAAAGTCCCGTGCAGAACCCGGCCAGCCGATTGTTCGCTTCGACGCCGATCGGGGTGGCGTTGGCGATACCGCTCCGGTAGCTCTCAACGCTCGAGGCCAGGCTTTCCGGCGTCACACCATGGGCGAAGAAGAGGACCCCTAAGCCGGCGGCCGCGGCACGCTCGGTGGTCGATGGGGACGTTCCGGCCATCCACAGCGGCGGGTGGGGCTTCTGAACGCACCGTGGGACGACTGTACGCTCCGGCATAGATACGTATTCGCCCTCCAAGGAGACCTTCTCTCCGGCGAGGAGCTTGACAATGGACTTGATTCCCTCCAGCCACATCTCTCGTGCGTGGTTGGCGTCAATTCTGAATCCGTCTAGCTCGGTAGGCGTCGTCGACCTCCCGGTGCCCAACTCGATCCGCCCGTTCGAGATGCAATCTAGGGTGGCGATTCGTTCCGCGACCCGGGCCGGGTGGTTGTAAGCCGGCGGTGTGAGCACCACCCCGTGGCCCAAGCGCATCGTAGAAGTGACCTGAGAGAATGCCGCGAGCATCACTTCCGGAGCCGAGCAGTGCGAGAACTCCTCGAGGAAGTGGTGCTCGGTCAGCCATACGTACTTGAAGCCCATCTCCTCGGCGAAGCGGACTTGGTCGATGATCTGCCGGAAGATGAGCGCCTCTTTGCCCTCGTCCCATGGCCGAGGTACGCAAATCTCATAGAAAAGCCCGAAGTCCACGATGCCTCCTCAATCCTGGCCGAACCGAGCGACGAGACGCGTTTTCCACAGATGGGAGTTGATCCCATCAGGGTCGAGCTCTCTTGCGACCAGGTATCCGCTGCCCATCCAACCCCGCCTGGTCCATTTGCCGAAAGACAGCCGGGTACCAGCTGATCCACAGCCCGCCGGGAGCATCTTCACCCGCTCGAGAGCGTTCTTGACTCCCAGGGGCGACAACGGCTGGGCATCGGAGAGCGCGTGGAGTACCACGGTGGCGAGGTCGCGCGCCTGTAGCGGAAAACAGTACTCGGGGCGACGGCCATACGTCGCCTCGTAGAGATCGAGGAAACTCTGACCCACCGGGTTGCCCTCGTCGTACTGGTCTACACCAACCCAGCCCAGCATGGCCTGCCAGATCTCCCGGGAGATCCAGGCATTCTCGAATGCCGTGCTCAGGTACCGGGGCGGGTCCCAGGTAAGGGCTTCGAGGGCGGGGTTCACGTTCACGATCCCGAAGCCGAAACCACAGTGGACGATTCCCGTCACCTTAGCTTCGTAGAGCTTGCCAACCGCATCACTGATGTCCATGGCGATCTGCGGAATCGTCTCCCGCGCGACCAGGCGCAGGCCCTCGACGCGACAGGCCCGCTCGAAGTTCTCGGCGTAGAGCTCACCAACAAGGGACTGCTCTACCAGGGCACCAACCTCAGTGTGGCCTCCCTTCGACAACAGATGAGCCCAGAACATCGGCTCGTCCGTGTGCGATCCCATAGGGAGGGCGAAGGTCCACTTCCCCAACCAATCGTCGCTTCCCGTCATGCTCACCGAGGGCACACGGAATCGGCGCTCGATCTCCTTGCGCGTCGGAATGCAGTTGTCAGCGATGGACGGTCCGATAACGGCCAGGCAGCCGGCATCGACGAGCTCCCCGTACGCTTCGATCACCGCCCTCACGGTACCTTTCGGTAGACCTTCGACGTCGCGGCGCACGATCTCTACAGGTCGGTCGATGAGCCCCTGCTTCAGACCCTCGCCGAACACCAGTTCAATAGGCCGGATCAAGTCCTCCCGGATGTCCGCCGGAAAGCCGTCCGGAACCAGGATGTCCATCAGATAGCCGACCTTGATCGGCTCTCCGCTGCTGTAATACGACACGGCTACCTCCCCCAAAGCAATGGATCAGGTGCGCAACCTGAGATTTGTTCGCCTTACCGTATCCGGTCAGGGCTCGGGCGTCAACACAACGCGAATCCGGGAATTGAACAACAGAGCACGAGCGGCAATCGGTAGGAAGTCGACTGATATCGATCTTCGAACAAGTCTTTGGTGGAGCCGACGAAATCCGCATATCAATCCGAGAGCGGATGTTGCTCACTACGGCAGGTGGCGATCGAAGTCGCAACCAACGACAGGATAGAACGGCGCCGCCAAGAGCGGCACCAGCCCGATGTCCGCCCACCTCTTCTCCAGGACCGGACGCAGATATTCCGATACCGCCACTGGATCGTCGTCCAAGAAGCAGTAGGTGACGTGCAGTTCGTCCGTAACGAGGTCCGCGGCCGCCATCTGGTTGGCACGGGCCGAGAACTCGGCGTCGGGTTCGAAGGTTGGGCCCCACCATGCCCCGCCCACACCGGGAACCTGAGTAAGGTCCCGCGCCGGCGATTGGCCACGCTCGACGAGAAGGTAGGCCCCTCTAAGCGGCCACCATGGCAGTACGTCAGCTCCGACCTTGATGCGAGGGGCGGCCGCCATCCCATCAAGGCGGTAGAGGCCGGTTTGAAGTTGCGGCAAGAGGCGCATCTCTTCTGAGCCGTCACGTCCGTCCATGTATGGCTTTCGACCTGCTGAGCGCAACGCTTCGGTGAGCTTCGCGAAGCTTGGTAGCCCAGCCGGATCGGCGAAGAAATATGTCATCACATGGTCCACAGAGTCATAGATGCCCTCGCTCCTCGCTCGGGCCGCACGACACGCCGGTGTCGACACTAAACGCAGCGAAGCGCGTAACTGTGGGAGTCGATGTTGTTCTGGTCGGCAGTCGAAACTGTGCCACCTCAGGTACTCGGCATCTTGAGCGTGAGGGTGTCGGGCCGACATTGACATATATATGGTCGTGACACCGGATCGGCCTTCTGCCAGGATGCTCGGCACGTCGTCCGAGGGATTACCAGCAAGGACAGGCATAGTGGAGATACCCCCTTTCATACGATGTTCGCGGCTGCGCTCAAAGCGGTGTGTGTGTCGAAGTCATGAGAAAGCACTCGCTGATGACGCTGGAGCCAACGAACCGTTCGGCGGCGGTCACGGGAGGAAGTAGCCTCCTCCGTGTGGTGGTAGGGTCAAGTTGTCCAGCAGCCCGGGCGTGGCCTGGCAAACAGTGGGAATGGCGTTGAGTAGTAGTGTCGCGACGGCAAGTGATGTGGCCCGGGCTTGGTCCTCATCTGTGGCGAGTACAAATTCGGAGTTGATCTTGGGGTCGCCGTCGATACGAAGCAGCCACCGGCTGTCGCCCGTTGGCCAATCCGGCGCGATGTCCTCGCAGACACGCCAGATCCATTCGAAGGTCATGGCCGGGCGGCCGTATGCGTATCCGTCCAGGCTGATCTTCATCGCCGCTACCGTGTCGGCGCCGATGCTGCCGGCGGCGATGGTGAGTTCCCGATCGGTCAGGGCCACCTCTCGACGGTAGCGCACCTCCTCCAATCCGACTCCGATGGCATCTGCGAGCATCCGCATAGACAGATAGAACGGAGACTCGTAAACTTCGCTCATGTGCTGATCTACCGGACTGGACGCATCCGGCGGTAGACCGAAACCGATGGCATCGCGCACCATGTGGATGGACGTGTACCGGCTCATGTCGACGATCTCGGTGACTTTGAGATGGTCGATCCGGCGGCACATTCTGGAGATGGTCATAGGCCAGGCGTCCATGGCGTAGCCCGGGTTGATCCCCACGTGGAAGAACGTCGTTCGGCCGTCGCGGCACGCTGCAGCGAGGCGCTCCTCCGCCCCGGCGGCGCCCTTGAGCTCGAGGCCGGACCGGAAGTACGCGAAATACTCCACCGCGCTGGACACCACGTTCTTCCCGGAGCTGAGGAGACGGCAGATGTCGTCCAGCGCCCGATCCCCCCCGTCCAGGGTCCCCCCCAGCGCCGTGTAACACACGCAGTCGGCGTCCAAGGCCAGGAGAGCATCGACGTCGTCGGTGGCGAGCACACCGGTCGGCTCTGCCTCGAGAAGGTCGCCGGCGTCCGACCCCACTTTGGAGGGGTTGTACACCCGAAGGCCGACAAGCTCGTAGTCCGGCCGCTCGACGATGGCTCGAAGGGCGTGCTTCCCGACGTTACCTGTACCCCACTGGATTATCCGATATGACATCCATCTCTCCTCAAGTGTTGGCCTTCAACGAATCGGCGACCACGGGACGGTCCGCACCAGCCGCGAGGTCCAGGTGTCGCGCAGTTTGAGCCCTTCGTACATCCAGGAGCCGGGCTTGACGTCGTCGCGCGAGACGGTCCGGGAGAGCATTCCGATGGCCGCCGCTGCGGTGCTGATACGGCTTATGTTCAGGGTCTCGGGCGAGGGGCCACCGCCACAGAGGGTCTCCAGCCCGGCCCAGATACGGACCTCGATACCTTCCATGTCGAGCATGGCCATGAACACCTGCTGCATGGCCTTTTCGTAGGCCCGCTGCATCCCAAGTCGTGGAGGAACGAAGTCATGGACATACATCTCGCTGGGTTTGTCCACTGGCTCGGGTTCGGGCGGAATCGCATCGAGCTCAATCTCGAGGGGATTGAACGCCAACGGCGCGAGGATTCGGCTCGTGACTCCCACCCGGTAGTCGGTAAGCGCGGTCATTTCTTTGCGCAGGTCTCCGATTCTTCGCCGCGCCGCCATGCGTTCCAACGCCGCGCCATCGATGACGGCCGTCAAGGTAACGACCTCAGGGAAGGAGATCGCGCCGGGCATCGACCGGGCGCACCAAACCAGTCGCGCCCCGTCATCGCGGGCAACGGCAGGTGCCCACTGCTCGCGTAGCAGGGTCTCCAGCCTCTCGCCCCTTCCGGCGGTCACGGCATGAACTTCGTGAATGAACAACACCACGCGCCTCCTAGTTATTGAGGGCTCTAACGGGCCACATACCCGCCGTCTATGGGCAGGGCGATACCGGTCACGTTTGCTGACTGATCGGATGCCAGGTACAGGGCGGCCCACGCGCAGTCCTCGGGGGTGATGAGCCCGCCCAGCGGATGTAGCTTCTTTGCCATCTCGATCTTTTCGGCAGTCAACTCCTGAAACGCCTCGCTCTCCGGACGAGCAAAATTGGTGGCCATGCCTCCCGGGCAGATGCAGTTGACCCGGATGCCATAAGGGGCCGCTTCGATTGCCAGTGCCCGTGTCAACTGGATCACGAGAGCCTTGGTAGCTCCATAGACCGCGCTGCCCCAGCTGACCAGGCCGGCGATCGAACCGGTGTTGATGATCGTCCCGCCCCCTCCCTGGCGTTTGAACTGCAGCACCGCCTCGCGACAGCCGAGGAATACCCCGCGACCGTTGACCGCGACCAGCCGGTCGAACTCCGTTTGGGAGTGGTCCTCTAGGAGCATGCCGATTCGTGGGGAGGAGATCCCGGCGTTATTGAACATGATGTCGAGCCGGCCGAATTCACTGACGGCCGTCTGAACTGTCCTAGCGACGTCGTCGGCATCTGCCACGTCGCCGGTCACCGCTAGGGCGGTTCCCTGCTCGGACTCGATGAGACCGATGGTCTCTTTGGCCCAAGCTGGGCGCAGGTCCGCGCACACCACTCTGGCACCGTGCTGGGCGAACAATAGGGCACATGCCCGTCCCACCCCGGACCCGGCGCCGGTGATCACGACCGACTTCCCAACTAACAGACCTTTTTCAGCAGTCATCGACGAGCCACTTCACGAAACGGTGCATCGGGAGGAAACCGTCGTGGGGGAATCCCGGCGCCACCTGGATCACCTCGCCGAGAGGGACGAGCCTTTGCATTCCTCGGGCCGCTAGCAGGTCCCGAAGCTGCGTGGAGCGGTGCGACGGGTAGATCCCGATGGTTTGGGTTGCCACGTTGACGTGCTGGAGAGCGTCTTGCAGCGACGGGACCCAGACGACGTTGACCGTCTTGGCGGAGGGGTGAAAGTCGACGGGCTCGTCCGAGAGAATCACCAGACCCGAACCGTCGTCCGACCCGAAGACCTGGTATATCGGATCCATGGAGCGAAGCACGTCGATCTCGGCCCTGATCTCAGCGGGAAGCGGAGTCGCTACGACGGCGTCGGCGTACTCGCGCTCGACGGCCAATTCCCGAACCAGGATCTCGCACCAGCGGGTCAGGTCGGCCCGATCTCCCTCGGCGTAGACGAACCGGCTCGCCGCGCACACCTCCTGGTTGAAAAGGCTGGCGTCGGTCGCCGCCGCCGCGGCCGACTCCTCCATGGCTTCCGGGGAGGCGAGCGCCTCGCACCCAAGCAACGAGATCGAAACTTTCGGATCGAATGAGACCAGGTCGAAACCCGGGGCCACATAACGGATCGCGCCGCGAATGGCCGCATCCCCTCCCCAGGCCACAAGCCGATCGAAATACTGGGACCGGAACAAGGCGCCCTCCACTTCGGGGTCGCCTCCGCGCCAATAGACGCATGAGAAGGACTGGGTCACCGGGTGGTCGGGGTCGAGTTCGGCCATGGTCCTGAGCATGGCCGTTCCGGTGAAGAGGTCGTTGGAGGGGAGCTTCAGCAGGTGCACGCCCTTGGTCAGGGCGCCCCTCAGGATCGTTGACGAGGTCACGCCGGGGGCGTTCCCGGCGAGGACGTGAACAAGACGCGGCGGGAACGCGCGGATATGTCGTGCCCGTCCGTTGAGGTCGGTGACCTCCTTCCAGCCGTCCAGCACGTCGCGGCCGATCTCATGGTCGACCATGAACCACATGGTGGCCGGGTCGAAACTGCGGCCGAGTTGCCGGTACGACTGGGCCAGAATGCGGGGCCCCAGGGAGCTGCAGGCGATACTCGCTTCCAGCGCCTGCTGGAGATAGGGGTTGGTATCGAGATCGAGCCGGCGCCCCACAGCGGCCAGGAAATCGATGATCTCACTCAGGGACAGACCGTAGGCCGGAAGCGCTTCGGAGCGGGGCCAGACCAGGTCGTCTAGATCGAGTCCTGGAGTGGTGAATCCGTCGTAGTCGATCACATCGGTCAGTAGCTCGGGTTCTTGCAGTCTGCCTCGGACGATATGGGGAACCGCCAGGCGGGTCGCTCCGGTCATTCCATCACCCCCCGGACGTAGGCATCAATGGTTCCGGCGCAGGTCAGCTTGTCGTCGCCGCCTTCGAAAGCGCTGTAACGAGTGATGCTGTCGGCGACAATGCTGACATTGGGCGTGGAGAAGTCGGCCACCACGTGATCCCCGGTAACCACGCCCCCCCAACGGCCTTCGAGGGCCAAGTCCAAGAAGGCGAAGCGTCCTTCAGCCAGGCCGTCATCCCGATGGATCAGGGCTTCGCCGCTGTCGTCGAGGATCAGGGGTATCACCCAGGGCAGCGGCCGATAGCGCCCTTCGATCCCGTGGAGTGGGGCCGAGAGCTCGGACATGCCGTATCCGCCGCTTGGGACGTTCTCGGGCCGCAAGCCGAAGAATGCCAGGATCTGATCCTTGAAGTCTTCAGGCATGGAAACGCCCTTGTTGCCACCCCCGACGGCGAGCACGGTATCAGGGTGGAATTCGCCGGGGCGCAGTCCGCGCGCCCGAGCCTGTTCCATGATCGTCCAGCACTGGGCCCAGAACCCGCAGATGATCATGGGCTCCCGTCTGTGCTCGAGCAGCTTGTCGATCATCTCGTCGAGGCGGGTCGCCATCTCCTCCTGGCGGGCGGCGGTGTCCCGTTCGAAGGTCGCGACCTCGCTGGGCTTCGCTGACCCGGCCGCGATCTTGCGCCGCAGCTCGGCCATGCGGCTCAAGTCGGACACGCGCATCGGCTCGTCGGTCAGGAAGAACGTCGCCTCGGGGCGGCCGCATGCCTCGGCCAGCTTCCGTAAGTGGAGGGCCGCACGATTGGGCCCATACTTCGGGCCCAACACGAACACGGCCCGGTCCTGGTTCGGTTTTCCGTGAGTCCAGGTCATCATCTCATCGAGCACGCGCAACGAGAAGTCTCGGTCCAAGGGAGTAGCCGGCAGGAACGAGTTCTTTCCCGTCGTGCCGCTAGAAACGAAAACCATGTGATCGTGGGCGTGGAGGCGTTCGAGCCAGTCGTCCTGGTCGCGCACTCCCTCGACGTCGACTCCTTCGACGCGTACCGATGAAAGGGTGTCGAGCCAGCGGTTCATGTGCTCCCAGCGACCCTTGGCGATGAACGCTTCGGGGTACGACTTGTAGTTGGAGTGGGAAAATAGGAGCGGAACGAGGTCATCCAAGGAGCGGATCTCCTTGATGGCGGCGTCTTCGGCGAGTCGGCCGAGTACCGGGATACGGTCCCGCTGCTCAGACAGCCGCCGGTTTGCGCCTTCCAACCAGAGCGGTTCGAGCTCGCCGCGTGAATGTTTCCAAAAGTGAGGATCGTCGAGATAGTCGATCAGCTGCTCATGGGCGGGAATCATGCGGCTGTCCTTTCTACGCGCTGGGCGACCAGGACGCGGAACGCAAGAAGCGGCTCGAAGCTCGCGCGCCCTCCGGGAGTGTCTGGGTAAGAGACCCCGGCCAGTCCTGCCACCCGTTGTCGACGGCGAGCGCCGGCTCCCAACGCTGTTGTGCGGCGATCCGGTAGAGAATCTTCACGTTGTCGTCTCCGCCCATGGCGGTCTCGAACGCCGCTTCGACGGCGAGGACGCCGTCGAGTCGATCGGCCGCGGTCGCTGCGACGGCGGACTTGATACCAGGGCCCTCCAGCGTGTCCTCACGGAACATGTCGCAGCCGTGCTCAACCAGGCCGACGGCCATCTCGTCGAGGTCCACCTCGGCCAGAGGGGACCACTCCAAGGAGACCAGCAGTGAGCTGTAGGCGTGGTAACGCATGCTGGCCAGCCGGGTGGACCATTCGGCCAGGTCACCGTATCTCAGGCGCTCGGCCATTCGCTCCCAGGCCGCGCCATCACGGACGGCGGTGACCGTTACCACATGGTAGGCGTCGCCGGATCCGTGCGTCGACGACAGATACCAGAGCAGCCGAGAGTCGTCGCCTTCGAACCTCGCCGCGCCCTCCCTCAGTGCGTCTTCGAAATCGAACTCCCTCTCACCGATCAGCGCATGAACCTCGTGTACAAAGAGCATTCAATCGTCTCCTCACCAGCGGCGGGCGATCCGGGGACAATCCTCGGTCGTGTGTCTACGTGTGTTCTCTTCTGCAAGCAAATATTAGGTTGTGAGAACGCATCATAAGGCCGGGTCTGTTGGTCCGCAAGGCTGAGCAGCGCGGGCGCAGTTACGTCTGGACCCGAAGCTCAACCCTTTCGTAACCATAAGCCCAAGTGGACCGAAGTCGAACGGGAGGCTCCACCAGGGTCAGACCTCGGGCCCCGTCGAGCAGCGCCTCGAAGGCCACGCGCGCTTCGAGGCGGGCCAGAGATGATCCCAAGCAGAAATGCGATCCGTGGCCGAAGGAGAGATGGCGATCGTTCCGCCGCAGGACGTCAAACTCCTCTGCCCGTTCAAACTCTCGCTCATCGAGATTGGCGGAACCCCAAAGAAGCTGCACCCGGGCCTGCTCAGGGATGTCCACCCCATGCAATGACACCTGACAAGTCGTGTTGCGCACATGGGTCTCAGCCGGGGGGTTGAGACGAAGCATCTCTTCGATGGCACCCGGCAGCAACCCATGATCGGATGCGAGCATGGCCATCGCGTCGGGATGCTCCAGCAGGAGTACCCAGCCGTTGGCAATCAGATTAGCGGTGGTGTCGTTTCCCCCGGCCACAAGAAGAAAACAGAATCCCAGCATCTCCAGGTCGGATATCTCGCCATCGCGCTGAACCTCCAGGAGGGCAGTCATGAGGTCATCCCTCGGCTCGGCACGGCGCTCGCAGAGGAGCTGCTCGAACGCACCATAGATCTGGGCTGCAGTGGCCATCGTGTCGCCGTCCATGACCAACAGCTGATCCGTGAGATTACGGAAGTCGTCCAAGCGGGCCTCGGGGATTCCGATCATCCGGCCGATGACTGTGGATGTGTACGGGCCGGCGAATCCGGCAATGAGGTCGCCACCACCGCAGCCGAGAAGGCGATCGAGAAGATCTCGCGCCAGGACGCGAATCGAATCTTCGAGCATCGCAATTCCCGCCGGCGTAAAGGCGCGAGACACCATGCGCCGGAGCTTGGTGTGGCGTGGCGCATCCAGCTGGTTGAGCATTGGCAGCATCACGGCCGCCTCCTCGGTCACGGAGGAGAACGTCGCCGGGTCAGTGGCGGCGGCATACACATCCGCGAAGCGACTCAGCAGCCAGGTCTGCCGCTCCGCGTCGTAGAAGGCGGGGCGGTCGTCCCTCAGCCACCGGTAGATCGAGCTTCGCTCGGTCGCGAAGTTGACGTCAGCGGGATCGAACGTGACGATCATTGGGCACGGACTCTAACAAGCGCGCCTCGACATCACAACCTAACCTTTGTTAGTGTGCATTTAACCGCTGTTTGCGATTGCCTTACACGAACCAGCACGACGGAGAACCATGTGACTGACCTTGGCAAGCTTGATCGTGTCCGCATGCGAGAGCTGTTCGACCTGCGGGGTGGACACTACGCCCTGCTCGGCGGAACCTATGAGGACGATCCGTATCCAGTTTGGCACCGACTCAGGGAGGAAGGCCCGGTGCACCCGGGGATTCTCCACAAGCTGACCGGATTCGCCGGCCCGGCTCTGTTCCACGGGCTTCCAGAGCCCGACCGGCCGCATTTCACGGTCTTCAGCTACGAGGCCTGTGACAACGTCTACCGTTCCCCCGACCTCTTTGCTTCCTCCCCGGAACCGGTCGATCCCGCCAGCGGGGAGCCGAGCCCGCTCAACAGCATGCTGTTCATGGGTGGGTCAGCGCACCGGCGATACCGATCGCTGGTCCAGCCGTCGTTCGTACCTGCCAAGGCCCAGTGGTGGATCAACAACTGGATCGAGCAAACGGTTCACCTGCTGATCGACGGGTTCATCCACGAAGGCCGTGCCGAGCTCAATGTCGATTTCTGCGCGGCCATCCCCGTGCTCACGATCACCGGCAGTTTCGGAGTCCCAGTCGACCGCGCCCTGGACATCCGAGCAGCCGTCACCAATCCCGCCGAGATCGTCAAGATCCTGACCCCCATCGTCGCGGCCCGCCGGGAGGTGCCACAGGACGACCTCATCAGTGTCCTGGTGGAGGCCGAGATGACAGACGAAAATGGGATAACTCACCGGCTGAGCGACTCGGAAATCTATTCGTTCGCCCTCCTGCTTCTCGCCGCTGGGTCCGGCACGACCTGGAAGCAAATAGGCATAACCCTCACCGCCCTGCTCCGACGGCCGGACCTCCTCTCAGCGGTCATGGCCGATCGGCAGCTACTGCGCCTCGCCATCGAGGAATCGCTGCGCTGGATGCCAACAGATCCGATGTTCTCCCGGTTCGTCGTCGACGACACCGAATTTTACGGCGTTCAAATGCCGGAAGGGTCAGTCCTCCATATCTGCCTAGCCGCCGCCAACCGCGATCCTTCACGATGGGAACGCCCCGACGAATACGACATCTACCGACCGCTCAAACCCTCCCTGGGCTTTGGTGGCGGCCCCCACGTCTGCCTCGGAATGCACGTCGCTCGAGCCGAGATAACCGTCGCGATCAACGCTCTGTTCGACCGACTGCCAAACCTACGATTGGATCCCGAAATCGAGCCGCCCCGGATTATCGGCATGTACGAACGCGCACCCACTGAAATCCCGGTGCTATTCGGATAGATGCGACCGTGCCCAGTCAGTTGTCACAAGAGGTGAAGAGGTCTGTGAGCACCGACACGACCAGGTTGACTTCTTCAGCGACGGGTCGACACTGAACACGTGCTGGTGACGTCTGGTATGGGTGTGCCGACAAGCGCCCTCGTGTTGTTAGCGATCGCTAACCGGGAACGGAACCCTCCCTCGGTCAGATCCAGAAAGAAGGGGTAAATCGAAAATGCGCACGAATAGTGTTCAGGCAAGAACCGGACGTGATGGGGGTAGGCTGATGGAGACAACTCGGGTACGGGGTGCCTGGTTCGGTGCGAGGCTTCTGACCGCGATGGTCATAGCAGCCGGTTTGACGGTGGCAACCGGTGCCGTAGGCCAATCGGCCGGTGCGTCCACAGGGGCCCCGGTTGTGTTGGGCGATATCTGCAGTTGTACCGGCGCGGAGGCATCGGCCATCGCACCCACATCGGACGTCTTGCAGGCGTGGGCAGCATGGACCAACGCCCATGGGGGGATCGCCGGCCACCAGGTCCAGCTCGTCATTAAAGACGACGCCCTCAACCCGGCCACTTCGCTGGCCGACGTGCAAGAGCTCGTCGTCCAGAACCACATCGTCGGACTATTCGACAATAGCGGCGAGGATCCCTCCTGGGCTACCTACATAAAGCAGCAGAAGATCCCGGTCTTCGGCAACCCGGACACCATTGCCGGACAGGACAATCCCGACTTCTACCCGCAGGGCACCACCAATAGCAATCAAGTGGTCGCTGAAGCGTTGGCACTGAAGCGCGCGCACCTCAAGAAATTGGCCGACCTCTACTGCGTAGAGATAGCGCTCTGTGCCTCGTCCGTGCCGCCGTTGGAGGCGGCGATGAAGAAAGTGGGCTACGGCACCACGGTCGTCTACCATGCCGGGATCGCCTTCGCCGCACCCAACTACACCGCCCAGTGCCTCGCCGCCAAGCAGGCCGGTGCCGACGCGGTGGCCGTCGGAGACGCCGCGGAGATCGTCAGCAAGGTCGCCACGGACTGCGCGCAGCAAGGTTACGACCCGATTGAGCTCAGTTCCGACGGTTCGGTGTCGAGCTCCTGGCTGACCGTTCCCGGCATGCAGGGGAATATCGACGAGCAGCCGGATCTCCCATGGTTCACCCACGATGCGGCCACCAAGGAGATGTACGACGCCCTCGACAAGTACGCGCCCTCCGTCCCGACGAGTCCGGATTTCGGCGAGACAGACATCGTCGCCTGGATCGGCGGCCAGGAGGCACTGACCGCGGGTGACGCCGGACACCTCAGCGCCACGCCGACTGCTGCCGAAATCACGAAGGGTCTGGAAACCTTCCACGGCACCACCCTCGGTGGTCTCACTCCCCCGCTGACCTTTGCCGCGGGCAAGACGCATCGGATCTCCTGCTTCTACGAGATGGGCATCAACAACAAGAAGTTCGTCCTGCTCAATGGAGGCAAAAGCATCTGTTAATGAACTTTCGGTTCACTGGCCTCTGGTCATAAAGAAAGGCCCGTGTGCTTGCGGTGGAGGACATCCGACTATACGTCGTAACAAACATTCGGCTCTATAGAGGGGAGTGCCGGTCAGGGATGATCGACTTCGAGGGTCAAGTTGCAATCGTGACCGGCGCGGGACGGGGGCTTGGACGGCTCTATGCCATCGAGTTGGCCCGGCGGGGCGCCTCAGTGGTGGTCAACGATCTCGGCAGCACCATACGTGGCGAGGGTGCCGACGCCGGCGTCGCCGATCAGGTTGTGGCCGACATCCAGAGCGCCGGCGGCGTGGCCGTGGCGTCTTACGTCTCTGTTGCTTCCCCGAAGGGTGGTCAGGCGATCGTGGACACCGCCCTGGACAGCTTCGGTCGCCTCGATGCCGTCGTCAGCAACGCAGGAATCTTTGGCACGATTCCCTTCGACGAGCTGTCGGTCGAGGACTGGCGGCGGATGCTGAGCGTGCATCTCGACGGAGCCTTCTACCTAAGCCAACCCGCGTACCGGGTCATGAAGTCGCAGGACTACGGCCGCTTCGTCTTTATCTCCTCCTCGGCAGGGATTTTCGGCCAGCCCAACTCGGCTCACTACGCCGCTGCCAAGGCCGGCCTGGTGGGTCTCACCAACGTCATCGCCATCGACGGAGCCGAGCACGGGATCAGGGCTAACAGCGTGCTCCCTTTCGGGTTCTCCCGGATGGTGACAGAGACCGTGGGCATCAGTGAACCTGCGCCCCACGATCCGTTCCTTAGCGCCATCGAGCCCGGTCTGGTTGTGCCGATCGTCGTGTACCTCGCCAGTCGGGCCTGCGAATTCACCCACCAGAACTTCTCAGCGTGCGCCGGGCGTTTCGCCCGGGTGTTCGTCGGGCTGGGCGAGGGCTGGATGGCAGAGAGAGGCAGCAGCCCGAGCGCGGATGATATTCAGGCGCACCTCGCCCAAGTGCAAGCCACCGAGCCATTCACCGTGCCGGAGTCGATCATAGACGAGGTGGTCGAGATCTGCGGACTGCTGGGCCCCAATCTCTAAGCGACAAGGGGGCGATATCGTCGCCGAGATCGGCCAGAAGGAGGGTGCAGAATCCTCCGGCGGCAAACCTCGACAAAATCCGATACCTTGAGATCTCGCAGCGGCCCGTATGTCATCTTCTCATTGACACCTGCGCATCCCGAGTAAGGCGCCGCGCCCCCGGCGGATCTACAACCGACACCCTGTTGCAAACATATGTTAGGTCGCCTAGGCTGTGGCAGGCAGGACGAGCTGGCCGCTAAACCACGAGTCGGGCGAGCCGGTATCGGGTTGACAACACATGGTGAACGGGGAGGATGAAGGTGCCACCGGGGGAAGACCTCGCAGGGGCCGCGACTGACGAGTGCCCAGCGATCCTCTCCAACAGTCACGATGTCCGGTCGCCAGCCAGTATGGCCTGGACGCCGATTACATTGAGTGGCACGCCAGGGATCATCAGCCTGAGATGCATCGGCTCACTGCCCGCATCGCTACGGCTGTCCCTATGCGATCTCGGATCATGCCGGATTACAGGTGACGTATCTGTTTCTCGATCGGGACCCGGCCGAGGTCGGCGAGAGTCTCCGGCTGGCGCTACACGAGCGATGGTCCTAAGCCTCCGTCGAGCCGCTTCTCGCGGCGCCGTTCCGCACCATCATCCGCGACGAATGGGGTCGCTACCTGCCATGACAATGCATTCGCTGCACCGATGAAGATGTCCCAGCCATGACTTCTCGGCCCTCCTATTGCCGGTTCTGCGCGAACGCCTGTCCCATTCTGGTCGAAGTCGAAAACGGTCTCGCCATTCGCGTGACGGGCGATCCTTCCAACGACATCTATCACGGGTACACGTGCGTCAAAGGCCGGGCACTACCCGAACAGCACAACCACCCTGACCGGTTGTTGCATTCGCAGAAGCGGATGACCGATGGCACTTACCGGCCCATCTCCTCCCAGCAACTTCTTGACGAAGTCGCGGCCCATCTCGGTGAGCTGATCGACGACCACGGCTCGGCCTCGATCGCGTCGTATTTCGGCACGATGGCAGCCAATGTCAGCCCGATCACCATGCCGATGACCAATGCGTTCATGCACGGCATCGGCTCACCGCTCCAGTTCAACCCCGATACCATCGACCAAGCCTGTAAGCAGGTGGCCAAGGGGCTTCACGGTGTGTGGATGGCTCCCATCCAGGGGTTCGATAACCCTGACGTCGGGCTCATTGTCGGAGCCAACCCACTAGTGAGCTATGCCGGCGGATTGCCGATGGGTCATCCCGGCAAATGGCTACAGCGATGGGTGCGGCGCGGCTTTCGGCTGATAGTGATCGATCCGCGGCGAAGCGACCTGGCCAAGCGGGCGACGATCCATCTCCAGCCTCGACCTGGCCATGACAGCGCTATCCTGGCCGGGATATTGCGGGTGATCTTGTCCGAGGGTCTGCAGGATCGAGCCTTCGCAGATGAGAATGTGACGGGAATGGACCGGCTGGCCGAGGCCATAGAGCCCTTCACACCGGCCCATGTCGCGTCGCGGGCGGATATAGACCCTGAGGACCTCGTCGCGGCGGCCAGGATCTTCGCTGCTGCTGAGCGCGGCTTCGCCTGCGCTGGCACCGGGCCGAACATGTCGGGGCCAGGTACCGTCGTCGAGTACCTGCTCCTCAACCTCAATACGGTGTGCGGCCGGTGGCTGCGCGCCGGCGAAGCCGTGCGGGCCCCCTCCACGGTGATGCCGCCAATGCCGGCCAAGGCCCAGGCCGTGGGTCCAACCGGCTTTCGTCCAAGTGACCCGTTGCCGGGTACCGGCATGCGAGGCTCGGCCGTCGGCCTGCCGGTAGCCGGCCTGCCGGGCGCCATCCTCCACGACGGCGATGACCGAGTCCGGGCCTTAGTGAGCATCGGCGGAAACCCGGCCGCCGCCTGGCCCGACCAGTTGACGGCCGTCGAGGCCTTGCAAAACCTCGACCTCCTCGTGCAGGTCGACATAACCATGTCGGCCACCGCCCAACTCGCGCATTACGTCGTAGCCCCCAAGATGAGCCTAGAGACGGCCTCGTTCACGCTCATCCAGGATGCTCTGGCGTACTACGGCGCGGCCTACATGGGACACGCTGAGCCCTGGGCCCAGTACTCAGAAGCCGTCATAGAGCCCCCCGAGGGCTCCGATCTGCTCGAGGACTGGCAGTTCCTCTACGGTCTCGCGCAGCGGCTGGGGCTTCAACTCGAGTTCGGCCCCCACCTCCCCTGGGCCGTGACGCCGGCAACGACACTCGACATGACGACCCCGCCGTCCAGTGAGGATCTGCTCCAACTCCTAGCGGCTGGATCGCGGGTGCCCCTCGACGAGGTCAAACGGCATCCCCATGGTGCCGTCTTCCCCGAGCCGCCCCTAGTTGTTCAAGCACGGGACCCTGACAGCACGGACCGCCTCGATGTCGCCAATCCCCTAATGATGAGTGACCTAGAACGCATCGCCGGTGAGGCCGTGGCAGAACCGTCCAGCACGTTGCCGAGCGTTGACCCGCTGGAGTTTCGGCTCATCTCCCGCCGGTTACAACAGGTTTGCAATTCATCGGGACGCAGTCTTAAGGGTATGCGGGCCAGACCGTACAATCCGGCTTTTCTCCATCCCGCGGATCTCGAGCACCTCGGGTTGCAATCCGGCGATCTGGCCGAGATTCGTTCCGCGCGTGCCGCGATCGTCGCCGTCGTGGAGCCCGATGACACCCTGAGACGAGGACTCGTGTCCATGACCCACGCGTTTGGCGGTCTACCAGACCGAGAAACCGATGTGCGTCAGACGGGCGCCAACACCGGTCGCCTGCTCAGCGTCGACCGCGACCTGCAGCCGTACACAAGTCAGCCTCGTATGAGCAATGTGCCGGTAGCAGTCAAGGCGATCGACAAGACACGGCGGCCGACGTAACGGCTGATCAGTGTCGATCCCCTTCATCCCCAGCGGGAAGATAGGCTCTGCCGGGTCCTTCTTGTCGATCAAGCAGCGACCGATCCGATCAAGACTTCCATTTCGCCCTGGGAATGGCCCTCCACTGGTGCATCGGCGGTTATAGCGACTGCCAGTTGTCCCGCGGACACGCCGCCCAGCTCTGCGATCCGGCTGCGGTATCGGGTATTGGTGTGCAGGTCCAGTTTTCCCATGCCCACGAGGTCGATGAGCATCTTCGGCTCAGGAATTCGGGAGCAGTCCGCGAACTGTTGTACGGCAATGCGGTCGCCTTCGTTTAGCGCCTACGGCCGCCCTTGGCGGTGAGGGGTACGGTTCATAGAGGCCGCAGACCCCGTCGAGAGCGTCTTCTGGCGTGCCGGTGAAGCTGCCGTTGGGAAGGATGGATTCCTCATAGCGTTGTGGGCTTGACCGAATTGACGAACAAGTATTAGTGTGCAGATACCCACGCTGCAGGGGAGGGATCAACTTGGCATACCGGGTCGTGCAATGGGGAACAGGCTGGCTAGGTCGCCAGGCGATTCTCGGAATACTCGACCATCCAGACCTGGACCTGGTCGGCGTCTACGTCACCAGCGATGAAAAGCATGGCAAGGATGTCGGCGAGCTGGTTGGCATCCCGGCGATAGGAATCACCGCGACCTCCGACGTCGACCACATCATGTCCTTGGGCGTCGACTGCCACGTCTTCATGCTTCTCGGCGCCGCGCCGGAGACGGTTCAACCGGCAGTAGAACGGCTGGTGTCGATCCTCGAGGCCGGCCAGAACGTCTGCCAGACGTCGCTCATCCCGTTGTGCTATCCGAAGTACGCGCCGGCTGGGCTCCGGGAACCGATCGAAGCGGCCTGCGCCAGGGGCGGCTCCCGTTGCTACAGCACAGGGATCTATCCGGGCGTGATCAACGATACCGTTCTGATGGCGTTTCTCGCGTGCTGTGAGCGGGTTGACAAGGTCAGGGTCACTGAGATCCTCAACTACGGCGAATACTACGACGTCAACTTCGCCCGGCACATGGGACTCGGCGCCCCGCTTCAAGGCGCCGAAGAGGCCCTTTCGATAGCCCTGGCCGAACACAATGCGAAGGAACAAATGGGCGTTGGCATCCGCAACCTCGGCGAACGACTCGGTGTCGAAATGGACGAGATTCGCATCGAGGACGTGGCCGTGGCCCCTGCTGTCGAGCGTGTCGAAGTGGAAGACCTCCTCATCGAACCCGGCACGGTCGGCGCCTACCGGCTCTCAACCGTGGGCTACGTCAAGGAACGTCCGGTCATCGAGTTCCGGTTCGTCACCCGCTACGACAACGCCGCCGCTCCCGGATGGCCCGCAACCCGCGACGGCGGCACCGGCTGTTACCGCATCGAAGTGGAGGGTTCACTGTCGCTTCAGGTCGACATCAACGTCGTCGGCCACCGCGACAGCCCTGAGCAAACGCGAGGATTCCCAACGAGCAGCGCCGCGCTCGGCGCCAACCTGATCGGGTCATCCGCAGCGATCAATGCGATCCCTTTCCTCTGCCAAGCGAAGCCAGGGCTGTACGGATCAATGGACCTCGATCGGACTTACGACCTTCACGTTCTTCGCGGCGTCTGAGCGGAACGGTCGACGTCACGAGCGAATCGAAACCACAGAAGGCCGGAAATGCCGCTAGCTCGCTTGGTGTTCACGTTGACATCGTGACCCCTGTTCGAGTGTTCCTGATGGACAGGTCAACGAGCCGGCCGAGCGAGGCACCCCACGCGGATTCGAAAACCCCTACGTCGGACCGCTTCGAGATTCGGATCCGCGAACACGATCGGCTCCCTGACACGAACCATGCTTGCAATTAACGGCCACGGGATCAACAGTGATCAGATGTTCATATAGACGTTCTTGATCGATAGAAACTCCTCGAGACCGAGCCGGCTTCCCTGTCGGCCGTACCCGCTCTGCTTCACGCCCCCGAATGGGGAAGCAGGTGACACAGGCCCCGGCCCCGTGCTGTTAATGTGAACAGTGCCAGCCCGGAGTGAATCGATCAGCCGGTGGGCTCGCTGCATGTCGTTCGTCTGCACATAGGCGGCCAATCCGTACGGCGTGTCATTGGCCAAATTGACCGCCTCTTCCTCGTCATCGAACGGCATTACACACAGAACTGGTCCAAATATCTCGTTCTGAGCTACCGGCGATCGGTTGTCGACATCGACCAAGATCGTTGGCTCGATGAAGAAGCCTTGTGCAAGCTTTCCTCCGATTCGTTCACCGCCAACCAAAAGCCGACCTGCACCGGTCTCCTTCGCTTCCCGGACGATGCCAAGAATCCGATCGAGGGCGGCGGCGCTCATAACCGGGCCCATGGTCACCTGGGGATCAAACGGATCGCCGACTACGACCTTGCTGACTTCCTCGCACAAGCGATCGATCACGCGGTCATAAATCGATCGCTGCACAAGCATCCGCGTCGGCATCGAGCACCCCTGCCCAGCGTTGGACGTGAACCTGGCCGACATTGGAATGACCGCGTCAACATCCGCGTCGGCGAAGACGATGTTCGCGGACTTGCCGCCTAGCTCCATCACCATCGGCTTGAGCGTTGCCGCACAGGCTTCCTGGAGTTTTCGGCCGGTGGCCGTTCCTCCCGTGAAGCTGATCTTGTCGATACCAGGATGGCTCGCGATCGCATGACCGACCTCGGGACCCCCATTTACGACGTTGACAACCCCGGGAGGTATGCCCGCTTCAAGGCAAAGACGCCCGAATGTAACTGGTGTGAAAGGAGCCACTTCCGGCGCTTTGATTACGAGGCAGCACCCAGCCGCTAACGCGGGTGCACCGCCCATGCCACAGAAGCCCAGTGGCCCATTCGATGCCACGAAGAGGCCGACGACGCCGACAGGCTCGGGCACCGTGAAGTCGATGCCTGGGAATGGGTAGGCATTAATCCTCTCCCCCGAGATTTTGTCGGCCCACCCCGCGTAATAATCGAACCACGCGGCCACGTATCGAAGGCCATGCTCGTTATAGGGCGCTCCAAGCTCAAGCGCCGCCATCACTCCGATCTCCTTGCTGTGATCGACGAGCAACTTCGCGACACGGTGAAGCACGTCACGACGAGCATCGGGCGACCAGCGACGCCACTGATGGAATGCCGTTCGGGCGGCTGACACCGCATCGTCGACCTCTTCGATCGAGGCGACTGGAAACACCTTATTGAGCCCGCCGGTCGCCGGGTTGATGTGTTCAATCGTGCCGCCCCGGCTTTCGTTTACCCACCGATCGCCGATGAGGAGACCGGTCTCCAAAAGTTGCGTTCTGTCCTCAGTCATCTCTTCTCCTCCGAAATGGCACGAGTACCGACTCGTCGCCTGAGCTGGGCGGATAGGCCGAGATCAATTCGCGCCCATAGTGGTCGAGGATCTCGTCGACGCGCCGGTCAACGACTGGCCACGTGAACGCCTCATTCTCGGCGAGGCGCGTGGGCGTGAACGGCCGCGCCAGGAGATGCCGATAAGCGGTATGCTCTGGGATCGAAGGTCACAAGATGTTCCTTCAACGGCATCTCGGGCCCGTGAGGATTGATCCACTCACCGGTCGGCTGAAAGGGCACGAGCGTGAACGGGCCGGTTGGGGAGTTGCACGAGAAGGTCGCCGTGTTCGGGTAGACCGTCGATGGTTCTTCGTAGCCGGTGACGGCAACGACGCCGTGGTGCGGCTCACGCGTGACCCGGCCATGAGCCCCGCTGTATTCGTAGCAAGGGTATGGATCCTCGATCAGCGATTTGCCGCGGAAGTAGCCCATCGTGGCCAGATCCAGTGTGCTGGAATGTGCCAATAGGCCTCCTCGACTCGCCGACAGCTCAGCAGCGCTGCCGGTGACTACCGGCTGTGCAGCCTAATCTTTGTTAGCACACGTCGCAAGGCCGCTCGGCGGTCCGGTCGGGTGGGGTGGCCGAAAGCGTGAGTTGCAATCGATGAATACAAAGGTGCGTATCCGTGCCGCTCGTCAACGAGTCAGCAGTTGCGATCAGCAGCTGTCCACGCCTTCCATCAGGTGTCGCCCCGAGCGTCGGAGGCCGTTCGGCGATTACGGGCGGTTCACATTAAGTAGCTCGAGCGCCAGGTAGGGTCGAGTTTCAGCGGTGGTCCTCCGCCCGAAATAACCATGTCGCCCCTGAATATCGTGGTTGCTGAGACGAGCCCCCAGGTCACAGCTGCCGAGCCAACCGCCGGCCCAACCATGACGGAGGCGCGCTCGCCGATAGAAGCCGGCCGCGACGCAATAGAGGAGCTACTGGCACGCTGTCAGCGCCATTACCAATAGGCTGGGAATGCTACAGGCCGACACCCTTCGCAGGACAGAACCTCTGGCCACGTCCCCGCCACGTGACCTTTGTTCGAGTCAAGGATGATAGCCATCTAGACACAGCTGGTCAACCGCTGAATCAAGAATCGGAGGACGGGGGGCTTAGGTCGAACCTGATCCAGCCGCTTTGAGAAGGGGGCCCTAGCTGAACTCGGGTACGGTCGGACGTCACGCGCGCTGAGAAGCACCTCGTAGCACTGTGTCACGAGCGAAACGGTGCGCACCACGAGTTCCAGCGCGACGGATGGCGCTCTCGGGTGTCGCGTAGAGGTCGAACAGGCACCGCGCCGACGTCTCCATCGACGCACCTTCGACAATTTGTAGCTGCCTCGCCTGGACGCCGGTCGACAGGAGGTCCTTGACCTGACGGAGCTGCCTGGTGAAGTGCCAAGAGACGTTGGGTCCTATGGGAGGCGATTGGCGCAGCCACCAGATCTCGATCCTGTGCTCGTCGCTGAAGCGGTCCAGCAGGTTGATCTTGAACCATAGCAGTGCGTCGAGTTTCTCCACCGGAGAAGACGAGGAGTGAAGGATGCGATCCTTGCCTTCCATAACCCGGCCTGTGTACTCGTCCATGATGGTGGCAAACACCTTGTCTTTGGACTCTATCCATCGATAGATTCCACCCGTGCTGTAACTCGCGGCGGTGGCAATGTCTCTGACGGTTGTCGCCTCGAAGCCTCGCCGGGCGAACTCAGATCGAGCGGCCCCAAGAATCCGGGCCATCCTCGGATCCTGGTCCTCCTGGTCGCTCCACGATTGGATGGCCTCGTCGGAAACTCTCATCGCCGTCGAGCCGTCCAACTCGGCGTCATCAGGGGATCGGACGGCGACACCATGTAAGAGCATCCACAGTTTAGTCTGCGGGTATCCGGTGACCCGCCCGCTTCGGTGGTACACGCCTATACCGATGTTCAGCATGCTCTGGTAGATGCGGTCAGCCAGTAACTCCACATCGATCCAAGGCCGTAGGTAGCCGCTGGATCGGGCTGCTCGAAGTGTCTCGAGCATGGCGTTTTGGATGGCAGTAGGTGTGAGGCTCGTGGCACGGACTAACTCGCTGCTGGCGCCCGTCGCCGGGTCGTAGAAGGTCAGTAGGACGGCGGCCCGGTGGCGGACCGCGCAGTCCGCTATGGCAGTTCCGAGTGCCACGATCCGCTCCGGTGCCGGACGAGATGCCAATTGGTGTTCGTCAAGGGCCGATGCGGCGATGTAGTCCAGCTCGGTGTGAAAGCGTTCGACCAGCCCAACTAGGATTGCATCTCTGGATTCGAAATGATGGTACAGGCTTCCCGTCAAGATCCCGGAGGCTCCAGCTATCTGATCCAACGACGTTTGCAGACCGTACTCGCCGAACAAGCGGGCTGCAGTATCGAGGATTTCAGCTTTGCGTTCACCTTCCCCGTACACCACATGCGCCTCCCAGCGGCTGATCTTTGCGATTCTCCAAAAGTGGCCTGACGACAAACAATGGCCTGGTGATCCTGCTTGAATTGGATTGTACCTAAATTTTGCTGAAGGCCATTCGGGCGGAAAGACGCGCTGAAGCGCGCCCGCCAAGCCAACTTGACGGCTACGCGAACAAATATTAGTGTGTGTCTGCCGGCGGTGGCTCGGTCAGGCCGATGACCGGCAAAGGGGATCGCGTTGGACATCACCGGAAAGAAAGTCGCGTTCACGGGGGTCGCGAGCGGCATCGGACGAGCGACGGCGGTACCTCGCCGAGAGCGGAGCGGCCGCAGTCACCCTACTCGACCTCCACGATCAGGGGAACACGGACACGGCCATCCTCGTAGGGGAGGTCGGGGCGGCTGCCCTGCCAGTCCATGTCGACCTTGGAAGCGTGTCGGACATCGTCACCGCATATCAATCAGTCATGACTGCCTTCGACAGAGTGGATGCCGCCGCCCACATTGGTGGCTTCTCCACGAGGGGCGAGACGCTCGACGTCACGGGGAGTTGTCCGACCGGGTGATCAAACGTCACCCTGAGGAACACTTTTTTCCTCTGTCAGCAGGCCGTGCGGGTCATGTATGAACGGGGATCAGGAGCCATTGTCTCATCCGGCGCCATCTAGAGTGCAAGGTATCGAGCAACAAACGAGTCCGACGACACTTGATCTTCTTGACCGACCGTTACGTAATCTGCGGGTGTCGGTGACCGATCGTTGCAATTTGCGCTGTCGATACTGCATGCCCGAGGACAACTATGCCTGGCTGCCTCATAGCGATATTTTAACCTTCGAAGAGGTGAGCACGTTGGTTGACCTGTTCATCTCAGTAGGGGTGAAAAAGGTCCGTCTGACCGGGGGCGAGCCACTCTTGCGCCGCGGGCTTGTCGAGCTAATTAAGTGTCTCGCTGCAAAGTCGAGCATTGACGACCTTGCCATGACGACCAACGGAGTGTTGTTGGCAGCGCACAGTGAAGAACTTCGCCGCGCCGGCCTCGACCGTGTCACCGTGAGCCTTGACACGCTACGACCAGAACGCCTTGTCACATTGTCGCGACGGGATTCGCTTCACGCCGTATTGGCAGGGATTGAATCGCTCGCCCCGGCTGGCTTCACGCGCACCAAGATCGACACTGTGGTCATCAGAGACGTCAATGACGACGAACTTGGTGACCTAGTCGAGTTCGGGAAGAAGGTCAGGGCGGAAGTCCGCTTTATCGAGTACATGGATGTGGGAGGAGCAACGGAGTGGAACACCCATTCCGTTGTCAGTCGCGCCGAGATTCTCTCCGCGTTATCGGCCCTCTATGGTGACGTCGTGCCTATCGAAAAGCTCGACTCCGCGCCGGCAAGCCGCTTTCTTCTCCCCGACGGCACAGTGTTCGGAATTGTTTCGTCGACCACCCAGCCGTTTTGCGCGACGTGCGATCGAAGTCGCCTTACCGCGGACGGTCTGTGGTATCGGTGTCTCTACGCGTTTGGGGGCACAAATCTTCGAGATCCCTTGCGGGACGGTGCCACGGCAGAGGAGCTTCGTACGATGCTGACGGCTGACTGGCGGGCGCGCCGAGACCAGGGCGCGGTCGACCGCCAACGGGTCCGCGGACGCCGCATGCCGATTCCTGTCGAGGTGTTACGAAAAGACACTCATCTCGAAATGCACACCCGCGGGGGATAACCTCCCATCGTCCCTCTTAATAGTTAACGTGGAGGCAGGCATGGGACCGAGGTCGGAACGATAACCGACGGAAAGCGCTGCCCATGATCATCCGCGTCCTTTACTTCGGGGGTATCCGAGCGCAGATCACCAAGATCCGGAATGAGAACGTCGAAGTGCCCGAAGCCACGACGGTGGCGGAATTGTTGCGGGAGCTCGAAGCCCGACACGTCGGGCTCGGACAGCTGCGGTCACGTCTACGGATAGCAGTGAACGAGGCATTCGTTGACATTGACGAGTATCTACTTGCACCGGGCGACGAGGTGGCGCTCGTCCCGCCAGTTGCTGGCGGATCCGGCGACTCCGCACCCGCAGAGTCACGGTGCTGGCTTAGCGACCAGTCGCTCGATGTGTCCAAGATCATCTCTGCAGTGACAGCACCGGGGTATGGAGCTGTCGTGACGTTCATCGGGCTTGTCCGCCAGCACAATGAGGGTCGGACTGTAGTTAGTCTCGAGTACGAGGCTTATGAGGGCATGGTGCTGCGAAACTTGGCTGAGATAATCAGGACATGTGAACAAGAGTACCCAGGCGCACGGGTTGCCATCGCCCACCGGCTCGGGAAGCTCGCGGTCGGAGACATCGCCGTAGTTATCGCGGCTGCTGCACCGCACCGAGCTTCGGCTTTCGATACGGCTCGGCAGAGCATTGAGCTGCTTAAGCAGCAGACACCGATTTGGAAGAAAGAAACCTCCGTGGACGGCAGCTTCTGGATTGGACTCACGCCCTGACTTTGAGTCGTACGGCCACCAAGTATGTAGGTCGGCTCGCACCAGGAGAAGGCGCCGGCATCTCGACGCGCCGTCGTCGAAGCTTTCAACACCTCACTCTTCGGGTGTCCTTGATGGAGGTCTCGGTGCGTAGGGCGACTCCTTCTTTGTGATACTGCTTGATCTTCGGTTGCTTGTAGTAGAAGAGCAGTGACGGGGTGACCCCCTCGGTGATGCTGCGGTTGCAGAATCATCCGGGGGTGGGATGCCGGCGTCGGCGGTTCATAAGTGGGGCCGGTTACGACACTGCTCCTAGGCGACCGGAGCCTAGGACCGGTCAACACGAACCGACAGTGAGATTCTCCGGGGACTTTGCCCCCAGCCCCACCGTTTATGCCACCGACGTACGCCGGACATCGCCTTCGGGGCTCCTCGCCCGCGAACTTTCCGGCGTGATCAGGTGAGGCGAAGAGAGTCCGCCACGTCTCGGGCCACGGCGAGGGCCTCCGCCGGGGTGAGCCCGGCCGTGGCGGCCAGCCAGCACGACAGGGGCGCGGCGGTGCGCTCCGATGCATGGGCGGCGGTGCCGGCCAGATCGAGGAGGGCGTCGACCTCGGCCGGCGAGAGCGTGCCAACGCCCAGTGCGGCTGCGTAGCGCTCGACCCAGGTCCGTGTGTCAGGAGCCATCGGACGTCGATCCTACGACGGCGGCTCCTTGGGTGAGGCGGGGAGCCTGTCGGCGTCGAGGAGGAGCACTTCGACGAGCCCACCGGAACGGACGCCTTCCCCGTCCGGGAGCAACGCCAGGGCGTTGGACTGGGCCATGGCGCGCAGCATGTGCGAGGCCTGGCCCTCGGCCAACCGCACCCGAAGCACCCCGTCGGGTCCGGCGCGGGCCGTCGCCCGCAGCACGTGCAGCTTGCCGTCCCGCCGACGGGGGAGGTCGACTTCGGCGACGGCGGCGAGGCGAGGTCGGTCGAGCACGGTGCCTCCGGCCATGAAGCGCAGGGCGGGCAGGACGAGCAGCTGGTAGGAGATGAGAGCAGAGACCGGGTTGCCGGGAAGCCCGAAGACGGGGGTTCCGGTGGCCTCGAGCACGCCGAAGGCGAAGGGCCTGGCGGGCTTGACGGCCACCTGCATGGAGCGCATGGTCGGCCCGCACAACTGCTTAAGCACCGCCTTCACCGTGTCTCGGTCGCCCACGCTGACGCCTCCGCTCGCCACGACCGCGTCGCACCGGGATGCCGCGTCTTCGAGGAGGGCGGCCAGGGCCATCCCGTCGTCTCCCGCGATGCCCAGGTCGACGGTTCCGAAGCCGTCCGCGCCGACCTGAGCGAGCAGCGCAGGACGGTTGGCGTCGCGTACCTTGCCGTGCGCCAGCGGTCCACCGCGCATGACCAGCTCGTCGCCGGTGGAGAGCACGCCTACGGCGGGACGCGGGTGGACGAGCACACTCTGAACGCCGAGGCTCGAGAGCACGCCGACGTGGGTCGGTCCGAGATACGTCCCGGGCCCGAACACCTCCTCGCCGGCCGCCACGTCCTCCCCGGCGTTCCGCACGTTCGTACCCGGACCGACGGACTCCTCGACGACGACGAACGATCCTTCCCCGTCGACGCGGGTGCGCTCCATCATGCACACGGCGTCGGCGCCAGAAGGCAGCGCCGCTCCGGTCATGATGCGGGCGGCCTCGCCTTCCGACACGAAGACCTCGGGGTCATCTCCGGCCATGACGACGCCCACGACACGAAGGCGCGCCGGTGAAGCGACCGTATCGGTGGCCCGCAGCGCGTAACCGTCCATGGCCGAATTGGCAAAGGGAGGCACCGCCTCCGGCGCCCGGACGGTCTCGGCCAGAACACGACCCGAGCCGTCACATACGGCCACACGTGTGGGGGCGAGGGCTCCGCAGGCGGAGAGAACGAACCGGCGAGCGTCAGCGACAGGAATCATCCGTCGCCATCCCGCCCGACCGGGCTGGTCTCAACCGGGCCGGGCTCAACCGGATCCCACAACACCGGCGTGTCCCAACACAGGGCGAGCCTTTCTAGGTCCGCGGGTGTGTCCACGTCCCTGAACGCCCGCCGGTCCACTTGTCCCGGCCAGCGGTCCTCGGTGACCATCTCGACGTCCTGCCGGTCGAGGAGGGACTGCATGGACCGCATCCCGGCCGCGACCAGGTCTGCGGCCGCTTCCAGGTCCTGGAAGGACCAACGCGCGAACAGCGGCTGAGGTCGCCCGTCAATGATCGGCACGACCGAGTGTCTTCCGTGCCAGTTGGCGAGGGTCCGCAGAACGGTCTCGGTTATGAGGGGGAGATCGCAAGCCAGCACGAGCGCCGACGACGCGCCTCCGGCCTCGCCGAGTGCTCTCGCTCCTGCGCAAAGCGCCACTAGCGGTCCGCCGCCAGGCGGTTCCTCCAGAACCGCCGGCAGTCCCGAGATGCCTGGACCCACCTCCACGGCATGGGCGACGACTGCCCGCAGCACCTTCGCGACCCTCGCGGCGCAAGGGACGCCCCCGATCGGGATAGATGCCTTATCAAAGCCCATGCGACGGCTCGTGCCCCCAGTTAGGAGGATTCCGGCCACCGGTGGTCCGAGGCGATGAGCGCCTTGCATGCGCCCAGCATGGCAGGACGGGCCCGCATCGTCCATCGGGCTGTAGTTCGCAGTGATGTCGACCAGCAGTTTCATCCGGCGCCCGTGTCTCTCATTGAGGGCGCAGCCAGAGACGCGGGACGTGACCCCGCTCAAATTGGGATGGAGGGGCTGATCAGCTGGCCGGCCGGTGGTCTGAGCAATCTCATTGAAGATATCGCCAAGTGGAGCGAAGCCGGAGCCACCCATGTGTCGATCAATACCATGGATGCCGGTTTTTGAATCCGTCGACAGTCATCTCGCCGCTTTGGCATCGGCGGGGTTCTTCGTTCCAGCGATCGATCCGGCTGTCGATGCCCTCTTGTACGAAAGGCTACAGGGTACCTTTCAAACGTGTGCACATCATTCCAGGTCAGGCGACCTTTTGTAGAAGGGAGCTATTTCGGAATATGGCGTGGTCGATATTCAAGCCACGCCCAGGTCCGGTTCGGGGACCCTTCTCCTACGAGGTCAGCGCTTGCCGATTGCTTGGCGGACGCCGGGCACGACTTCGTCCCTCCTCGCGGGAGATGTCTCCGATCGCCAATGCGGCGTAGACGTGCTGTTCGATCGGGATGTCGACGGCGGCCGCACCCACGCGGGCGGGGGTGCGTCCGACACCATGACCTCGCGGTAGCGGCGGCGTCCAGTGGCGGTGCGCGACTCGGCGAGTTCACGCCCTACGCGTTCGTCGTGCTGCTCGCTCACTCGTTCCCTCATGCTCGAATTGTCGCCTCTCTGATTGCTGGTGGCTCATCGCCGCGACCAGGATCACATCGATCCACCGGCGTCGGTCATCACCGACCACCCTTGAGTGAGCCCTCAATTTGACCAAATCCATATCTCGATGGGGCCAGGTTGGCGGTAGACCAACCCGGCACAGCGGCCATGGCCTCCACCGCTGGCGGTCAATGCGGGGCTGTTCGACCTGTTCAAGGGACCTGGATGGGTGAAGCTTCCGCCTCACCCGCAAGCTACTAGTGCCACGTTCTTGGCACGTTGTTCTTGCCGTCGAGGGACATCACCTTTGTCCCCGTCGCCTCGAGCAGCGCCAGGCTCCGGAAGGTGCCTGCGGTCACGTCCTCGGGACAGCGGGCCAGCAACAAGATGGCCTCGGCCATCGTTTCGAGCGGTTCGAGGTACTTCGGGTCGGGGTTGGGCCCGAGCAGCGCCGCCATCCCCTCGGTCAGCACCGCACTTCTGGGCAGCACGCAGTTCATTCGTACCCCGGTCCCCCGCAGCTCCTGGGCCAGGGCGTAGCTGAGCCGGTTGAGGGCCGCCTTCGATGCGGCGTAGACGGCCAGTGTGGAGCTCAACCCTCCCGGTCCCGGAGCCTGCCCGTCGGTTCCTCGGTCGTAGTCGGCGGTTGAACTCGACACGTTGACCACCCAACCGGAGCCCCGCTCGAGCATCTGCGGCAGGGTGGCCTGAATGAGGTCCACCGGAGCCTGAAAATTGACCTCGAACATCGCCCGCCGGCTCTCCAGCGAGTAGTTCGCCACGGGCGCGTACACCGAGGCGGCAGCGTTGTTCACCAGAATGTCCACGGGTCCTCCGAGAAGCCGGACCGCTTCGTCCACCACCGTGCTTCGAGACGCCCCATCAGCGAGATCAGCCTGGATCATCGCGACCTGAGCGCCATGGGACCGACACGTGGCCATGGTCTCGAGCAGGCTGCCGCCCAGCTCTGCGTGCGCGTCGCGGGTCCGGGCCACGAGCGCCACCCGGGCCCCTTCCGCGGCGAAACGTTCGGCAACGGCGGCACCAATTCCCCGGCTGGCGCCGGTGACGATCGCCGTCTTGCCTTCCAGCATTCCGTTGCTCATCTGGACCCCTCTTGCACGGCGCGGGCATACCGGCGACAGCGAAACTACCCGAAGGGGGCAGAACAGGCCTTCCCCGCGGTATCAGTATGCCGTGGACGCATCTGCGGAGAACGGGAGGCGCGACTGATGGCGTTCCGGGGCTGGCCGGACCAGGCACTCGAGTTCTACGAGGGGCTCGAGGCGGACAACACCAAGACGTACTGGCAGGCGAACAGGTCGACGTACGAGCGCTGCGTCAAGGGACCGATGGAGGAGCTCCTCGCCGAGCTGGCCGACGACTTCGGCCCCGGCCGCGTGTTCCGCCCCTATCGCGACGTCCGCTTCAGCAAGGACAAAACGCCCTACAAGCTCAGCTGCGCCGCCCACCTGAGCGGCGGCTACATCTCGTTCTCGGCGGACGGCCTCTTCGTGGGCAGCGGCCTCTACATGCCCGAGCCCGATCAGCTCCACCGCTTCCGGGCGGCCGTGGACCTCGAGAAGTCCGGGTCCGAGCTGGAGTCGATCGTGGACGCGCTACGGAAGGGCGGCTACGACGTCGAGGCCCACGAGACCCTCAAGCAGGCACCAAGGGGCTACCCCAAGGACCATCCCCGTAGTGAGCTGCTCAAGCACAAGGGCATCGTCATGTCCAGGTCCTGGCCGGTCGGTTCCTGGCTCTCGACCAGGAGGGCCAAGGACCCGGTGATCGCCTGCCTGCAGGCCGCCCGGCCGCTCAACGCCTGGCTCGAGCGCTACGTGTCCTGAGCGCCGCAACAGAGGGGCGGATCCACGGTCGCCTCGGCCACCGCCTCGTCGCGGCGCCGCCGATCTTGCTAATTTGAAATTGACGTCACAACCTTGTTATGTGGTCACCGGCGGCGCAGGCCGCCACAGCGAAGGGGGAAGGATCGCAATGAGCGACACCCAGTACATCCAGGTCACGCACCGGGAGCTGCCGTACTCGACGTTCGACGCCGACAACCATCTCTACGAGAACGGCGACGCACTGACCAAGTTCCTCCCCCGTGAGTACGAGGGCGTCATCAAGTACGTCGAGATCAATGGGCGAACGAAGCTCGCCATTCGTGATCACATAACCGACTACATTCCCAACCCGACATTCGGCAAGGTGGCCGCGCCGGGCGAGGCCGGCATGGACATCACCCGGGGCGGTGGGGGGTTCGGCAGTTCCGAGGTCGGACTGCACCGCAAGAAGATGCTGGTGATGCCCGGCATCGACGCCTTCTTCGATCCCGAGCCCCGGTTGGAGCTCATGAAGGAGATGGGGATCGACCGGACGCTGCTGTGGCCGACGCTGGCCAGCGCCTTAGAGGAACGGGTGGCGGATGATCCCGATGTCGCGGTGGCGGTGATCCACGCGCTGAACCAGTGGATGCACGAGCACTGGAGCTACGTCTACTCGGACGCGATCTACTCGACACCCATCATCAGCCTGGCCGCCGGTGTCGATCGGGCGCTCGAGGAGCTGGAGTTCGTCCACGAGCGCGGCGCCAAGATCTTCCTCATCCGGGTGGCGCCGGTCCCGACCTGGAAGGGTCGGAAGTCGTTCGCCCTGCCCGAGTTCGATCCGTTCTGGGAACGGGTGCAGGAACTCGACGTCGTCGTGGGCATGCACTCGGGGGACCCCGGATACCACCGCTACCTCAATGAGTGGGAAGGGCTGGGCGGGCTCGAGATGAGCATCGCCAAGGGCGCCCGGAGGGCGAACCCGACGTTTGTGGCGTTGTCCTCGGAGAAGGACAACCTGATCGATGCCATGGCGTCGATCATCGGCCACGGCCTGGCCACCCGCTTCCCGCGGCTGAAGTTCATGCCGGTCGAGTACGGCAGCCGCTGGATCCGGCCGTTCTACGCCAAGCTGCAGCGGGTGTACGACTCATCGCCCGTGCTGTTCGACGAGAACCCGGTCGAACTGTTCAACCGCAATGTGTGGGTACACGCGTTCCACGAGCCCGACCCCAAGGGCCTGATCGACATCGGCATCCCTGTCGACCACATCATGTTCGGGTCGGACTTTCCCCACCCGGAGGGGATGGCCGATCCCTTGGCGTACTCGGAAGTGGTGAAGGACCTTTCGCCGGACCAGCAGGCCGAGATCATGGGCGGATCTCTCGAGAAGGCGATGAAGGTCGGCAAGTACGCCGCGTAGGCACATCCCGTCGATGGACGGGAGTGTGGCCGGCGTGACTCGAACTACTCCCGCAGGGATACCTGGACTACGTCCTCGACCAGCCGTGTCCGATAGGTGCGGAGCGTTCCTGTCCAGCCGTCCTGCGAAGGCAGCACGCACTGGCCGGTGGCCACATCGAACATCGACCCGTGCTCGGGGCACTGCAAGAGCGTCTTCCTGACCAGAGGGACGCCGCCCAGAGGTGTCGACTGGTGGGGACAGGTGCTCTCGTAGGCGCACCACGTCCCGTCGGCGTTGGCGATGGTCACGGGGATCCCGTCGACGTCGACCGTGGCTGTCTCACCGGGGGCCAGGTAGTCAGCCGGCATGGCGTCGATGAATCCGTCGTCGTCGGTCACCGCAGTAGTCTGCCCGACCCGTGTCGACCGCGAGCGCGAAGGGGCCACGGGACAAGGGGCAAACGACACGGGACGCTCCTCCCATTAGCCCGGCCATGCCTGGCCGGTTACTGTCACCCGACAAAGGGAGGGGGTCACATGGCCACCGATACGGACGCGTGGGCCCAGGCCGGTCTGATCTACGAACTGTCGGACGGCGTGGCGTGGCTGCGCCTGAACCGGCCGCAACAGCGCAACGCCATCGACCACTATCCGGGAGGCCAGGGCCCCAACGGAATGGGTTTGCGCGACGCGCTCTTGGAGGCGATCCGCGACGTCACCGAGGACAAGGCGGTAAAGGTCGCAATCATCACAGGCGCCGGTTCGGTGTTCTCGGCGGGTGCCGACCTCAAGTCGGAGGCGTTGGAGATCCCGGTGGAGCGCCGACGAACGACGACCGTACCACGCGACGACGGGCTCCTCTACGGCTGGTACCGCCTCTTTGAGTCGATCTGGCGTAGTGAGACGCCGTTCATCGCCGCCGTCAACGGGCCGGCCATCGGGGCCGGATGCCAACTCGCCTTGGCGTGTGACCTGATCTACGCGTCCGAGCAGGCCACGTTCTGGGAGATATTCGCCCGCATCGGCCTCCCGCTCGAGGGCGGGGCGGCCTGGCTGCTGACCAGGTCGCTCAGCCTCCCGCTGGCCAAGGAGATGGCCCTCTTGGGAGAGCCTCTGAGCGCCCCGCAGGCGGTCGAGTGGCGGCTGATAAACGGCTGCGTGCCCGCCGCGGAGCTCGAGAGCGTGGCCGCCGGAACGGCCCGGAAGTTGGCGACGCTGAGCGCCCCCTCGAAGGGTCCGGCTGCGTCCGGCACCAGTCGGGACGTCAGTGCCCGCCTGGGCCACATAAAGGGTCAACTGAATGCCGCATGGGAGCAGACGATGTGGCAGACGTTCAGGGAGGAAGTGGCCCTGCTCAACATGCCAGCCGGCGGCCCGCCGGAGTAGAGGAAGGAGGGCAAGGAGATGCCAACCGCTGACACCCTGACCGAGCTGAGCGAGCGGCTCCGACGGCTGGAGGACATAGAGGAGATCCGCCGCCTCTACGTCGACTACGGCCGCCACCTCGATGACGGCGACCCCGTCGCCTACGCCTCCCTCTTCGCCCGGGAGGCCAAGCTCCGGATCGGACCGGTACTGCGGGCCGACGGCCGCGAGGAGATCGCCCGGGCGGCGGCCCAGATGCTCGGCAACCGCTCGCCCGGTAAGGAAAAGAGCTCGGTCCACCTCATCGACACCCCTCGAATCGAACTGTCCGGCGGCGACAGCGCGTCGGGAGAGTGCGTATGGACGGCCGTAGCCAAGGGCAAAGACGGCGCGGCGCCGTCAGTCCTGGTCGGTCGGCACGTGGACGAGTTCGTGCGCGAGGACGGTCACTGGCGCTTCGCCGTGCGCCGCGGATTTATCGACATCGGCGCGCTCGGCTGAACGAGCTGAACGAGGGGATCAGCCGACGATCTGGAAGACCGCGGACGCCGAGGTCACCGCACGATCCCCGTTGCCCTCGTCGTGGAGGACCATGCGGGCGCCGACCCTGCCATCGGCGCCCCGCACCCCCTCGCCGTCCACCCGGAAGGGGCCGACCTTGCCGCGGGCGAGGAACATCACATGCCACGTCTGCATCTGCAGCGTGTTGGTGCCGATCAGATCGGCGGCGAAATTAATGGCCGCAGTTTCGAGCACCACGTGTTGGGGGCCGATGTGGAGGGCGGCGTCCGGCGATGCCAGTTCCACCGACAGCTCCGGGAGGATCCAGTGACCGTCGCCGCGGCGGGAGGCTCCGAACACCTCCCACAACGGCGGCAGATCCGGGGAGTCCACGATCTCGATCTTGTCCTCGGGCATCTTCTCGAGCCCTTCGGGTGGGGTTCCCAGGCTGACCCCCTGACCCTCGGTGAACGCGATGACCCGGTCGTGGTCGTCGGCGTCCACGATCTTGGACCGGCTGTAGCCCATTCGGACACCCGACTTGAGGACCTCCGACTCCACCACCTCAATGCGCTGCACGTCGCGCGCCGCGTCCAGAATCTGGCAGGAGTGGATGACAGGGTTCGGCACCGCCACCAGGTCGGGCCCGACGTCGCCCTCGGGCGAGGCAATGGCGATGGGTGCGACAAGCAGCCCACCCGACGCGTTTCGCATGTCGCGGCGCAGCCTGACGGTGTTGTCCACCGGCCCCGTGTTCATCGAACCATGGTTGCGCCCGATGTAGCGGTAGCTCAGAAGACCCGTCCACCGGCGCTCCAGCTCCTTGGCGTAGGCCTCCGGATCGTCCTTCAGCTCGCGGATGTCTCGCACCATGTCCACCCTCCCCTTTGCGCCCGGCCTGCTCTGGTTCTCCGAATGACCGGGTCGTCGGTCCTCCGAGGGGAAGCGTAGGGCAGTCTCATCCCACCAGCGACTTGGCAGAACCGGGCGCGCTGCGGGGGAGGCCGAGAAAACGTTCGGCCACGATGTTACGGAAGACCTCCGTCGTGCCACCGTAGGTGGCGGTGCCCTGGGCGAAGCGGTGGGCGTACTCCAGCCAACCTCCGCCGATGGCGCCCTCCTCGCCGGGGGCGAGCAGTCCACGGGGCCCCACCAGGTCGATGAGGTCCTCGTTCACGCGTATGGCCACCTCGGAGGAGATGACCCGTCCCGCCGGCCCGGTGGAGGCGGTCGCCACCGCCACCTCGAGGGCGGCCTGGGCCAGGCGCTGGCGCACGAGCGGATCGTCGATCGGCCGGCGTGCGTCCGACCCGGTCGTGCGGGCCCACTCGAGGGCGACCTCCAACGAGGTGGCCGAAGAGGAGCCGTACATGCCCCCCTGGTCTTCGAGGGTGACCCGGTGAGTGTCCTCGCCAATGGCGTGTTCCGTGTTCAGCGGGCCGAGCAGCACCATCCAACCCTGGTCGACCGGTCCCAACCGGTAGTGGTCGAGGACCCGGATGGAGTCGTAGAAGACCATGTTGGTCCGTTCCCCGCCGAGGGTGTGGATGGGGCGGATCTCGGCCTCTGCGAGCGGGCAGAGGAACATCGTGAGGCCCTTGTGCTTGGGGGCGTCGGGGTTGGTGCGGGTGAGGAGGAATGAGTACTGGCAGTTCTGGGCCCCGGTGGTGAACATCTTCTGGCCTTCGATCACCCACTCGTCGCCGTCCCGCTGGGCCCGGGTCCGGGCCGCCGCGATATCGGATCCGGAGTCGGGCTCGGTGTAGCCCAGGCAGAAGCGGACGTCGCCCCGCGCCACCCCCGGCAGGACGTCAGCCTTGAGCTCGTCGGTGGCCCACTGCTCCACCGCGGGTAGCACGTTCATGGTGGTCCCCCACGAGATGGTGGGCGCGTGGCGGGCCCGCAGCTCGCGAGTGAGCAGGGCCGCCTGCAGGGGGGTGGCGCCGGCCCCGCCGGCCTCGCGGGGCCACGTGGGCACGATCCAGCCCCGGGCGCCCATCGCCTTGTGCAGGCCCTCGTTGAAGCCGGAGCCGGTGCGGAACTCCTCGGCGATCACCTCGGACGTGACGTGTTCGTCGCAGAACGCCCGCGCCTCGTCCCAGAAGGCCCGGGTCGCATCGTCGAGCTCGATGGTGCTGAAATCCATGAACGTCTCCCTCCTGCTTCAGTTGACCGTGGCCCCCGCCGGCCCGAAGCTCGCCTCGGCGATCTCAGCCAGCGTCGCCTTCGGATCGCCCGCGACCAGCGTCCATCCCTTCACCCGGCGGAAGTACAGCTGCTGGTCCGACTCGACGGTGAAGCCCACACCCCCCAGCACGTGGACCCCGACCGTGGCGGCCCGCATGGCCGACTGCTCGGCGTACAGGTAGGCCATGGGGGTCAGCTGCCCGCCGGTGTCCGGCTCGTACTCCGCATACCAGGCGGCCTTGTGTACCAGCCGGCGCGCGGTGTCCACCGCCATGGCGACGTCGGACAAGGCGTGCGAGACGGCCTGGAACGCGCCGATGGGCGCGCCGAAGGCCACCCGCGACCGGGCGTGCTCCACCCCGATGTCCAGGGTGGCCCGGGCCATCCCGACCAGGGCGCCGGCCATGAGCAGCTTCCATTCCCGCCGGGCCCGGTCGAACGAGACCATCGCCTCGGGTCCTGAGTCGATGACGACGCGGTCGCCACCGGCGGTGCCCGGGTCCCACCAGGCGATCGGCGCGTACCCCTGGTTGGCCACGGCAGCGGGGTGCCCGTCCAGCGCGGTGAGCACGAGCTCGTCGTCGACCACACCGATCACCGCGTCGGCCACCGCGCCCGCCGGCAGCAGCTGCGGTCCGGCGCCCGGGTGGAGTGCGAGGGTCACAAGACGGTCACCCGAGACGGCGCCGGCCACCCACTCCGCCACACCCGTAGCCGCCCCGGCGAGCAGACGGGCCGCCACGACCGCCTCGATCAGGGGCGCCGGTGCCAGCCGCCGCCCGAACTCCTCGGCGAGCAGGGACAGCTCCACCAGGCCGGCCCCGTCGCCCCCGGCCGACTCGGGCACACCCATGGCCACCATCCGCATGTCGTTCAGCCGCTTCCAGAAGTGCGGGTCGAACCCGGTCGGTTCTGCCTCCCGCACGCGTTCGCTCGTGCACTCGCGCTCGAAGAAGGTGGCGAAGGCGTCCCGCAGGGACTCCTGCTCCTCGCTCAGCGAGTAGTCCGCCCGTCGGGGGCCGGGCTCGGCGCTCAGCGACACCACGACTGAGCCTCCACCACTGTTCTCTCCCGGCGCATCCGGCGTACCCCCTGATTCGGCGTCCTCGCAGCAAGCCTCCGCATTCTTCGATGGCGTTCAGCGGATGTCAAACCGACGACCTCTTCGGCGCGTTGACCCGACCTTGTCCGTCGGTCGAGACCGATCACTACACACCGAGACTCGTCAGGGCGTCTGTGCTGTCGAGTTCGAGGAAGGCGGCCGCGTAACGCTCGCAGAGCCGCACGCAGACCTCTCGCCGTTGGGCGGTGTCGGTCCCCAGGGTCGCCAACCAGACCGCCAGGCCGTAGGCCGATGACGCGCGGTAGCGCAGCCAGGCCTCTTCCTTCGACGGTCGCTCCCCTCCCGGCGGGGCGAGCGCGCCGCGATAGGCCTCGATCAGCTCCGCCTCGCTGCGGCGGCGGTCTGTAACGGTGAGCGCGCTCACGAGGAAGTACCCCACGTCGTGAGACCAATTGCCTCGCCTGACGACCTGCCAGTCGAGGAAACCTATGTCATCGTGCGGCAAGACATACGTGTTGCCAATGTGGGGGTCGCCGTGCAGCAACGTCAGTGGCCCCTGTGCCAGCGACCTCACGGCGCGCGCCCAGGCACTCAGGATCGCCTCGACGGGCAACTCCCGGACCTCTTCGGGAAGGCACGCTGCTCCGCGCTCGAGACCCTTGGGGATCCGGGACGCCAGACCCTCGGCGAAACCCTCGGTCGGCTCCCAGGTCTGCACCCAGGCCAACTCCGGATGCGTCACCGCCGAGAACGCCCAGTACTGGCTGTGGAGCCGAGCCAGGCCCTGCAAACCACGGTCTACTTGGTCGACCGTCATCGGTCGGGTCGCGTCCCGCGGGTCCGCGCCGCGCACGGTGACATCCTCCATGACGATCACGTAGTCGAGGGCCGGCCGGTCGATGAGGACGGCGTAGGCCAGAGGGTGATCCACCGGGATGGACACGCCGGCCGAGAACAGGTCCGGCTCGTTGAACATGTTGCCGTTTCGAGCGTGGGCCTCCCGGTAGTCACCTTCGGCCTTGACGAAAACGACACCAGGACCCTCACCGGCGTCGTACGTCACCCGTAACCGGGCCCTTCGATTGGTGCCGTCGTCGACCATGACCACCTCGACATCGCTCACATGGGCGCCTGCACAGTGGCGGGAGAGGGCGTGCGTCATCCATTGCGGCGTCACCTCGTCCCACTGCGTGGGAATCTCGGACATGCCCAAGCCCTTCGTCGACACCGCGCCATCTTGTCAGCCGGGACGACATGTGGGGAGGTCCCCAGTTGGGTGGCTTCGAGTCGGGCCTGGTCGCCGCCGCCGTGTCAACCGAGTTCGCCATTGATTCTGGCGGTGTGGCCTGCATCGTGGGGTCACTCCTCTTGGCGAGGCTGCTTCCGGGCTTTCGCCATTTCAACGCCAGAAAACCTGATACCCAGAAAACCTGATACCCAGAAAACCTGATAATTGAGCACCCGAACCGACGGGACGACGTGGACGGAGGACTGAACATGACGGCGAACATGGACCGCCTGGAGCAGATCGTCAGCCGCCTCCCCGAGGCGGAACGGGTCGATATAGAGGCGTGGGGCGGCGAGCCCACATTTCGGGTCCGCGGCAAGAACTTCGTATTCGCCAGTCCTGACGCCTCCACCCTCACCGTCAAACTCCCGGCCGACGAAGCCGCCGCGGTCGTCGCCACGGACACTCAGGTCTCCCCCACCGCATACGGACTTGGCCGTCACGGCTGGGTCTCGGTCACTCTCGGTGGGCGCCCCACGGCCGCCAAGCGCTGGCGCGAGATCGAAGAGTGGGTCCGCACCTCGTACACCCTCATCGCACCACAAAGACTGGCCCGACAGGTCCTGGACCAGGACACGTCGGCTTCGTAGGGGCGAAAGCTGGACTGCTGGTGACACCCCGAGCCATAGTGGGCCGGACGACAGCCCGGCTGGGGATGGGACGGAGCATTGACGATGACGAGTCGCGACGAGATCTACTACGACCCCTACGACCCCGATCTGCAGCTGGACCCCTACCCGATCTTCCGGCGTATGCGCGAAGAAGCGCCGCTCTACTACAACGAGAAGCACGACTTCTACGCCGTGAGCCGGTTCGACGACGTCGAGAGCGTGCTGAAGGATGCCCGCACGTTCAGCTCGGCCCGCGGAGGGATCCTCGAGCTGATTAAGGCCAACATCGAGCTGCCATCCGGGGTATTCATCTTCGAGGACCCGCCACTCCACACCGCCCACCGCGGTGTCCTGTCCCGCGTCTTTACGCCCAAGAAGATGAACGCTCTGGAGCCTCAGATCCGCGCCTTGTGCGCCGAGGTGCTCGATCCACTCGTGGGCTCCGACCGCCTGGACTTCGTGCTCGACCTCGGCGCCCGGATGCCCATGCGGGTGATCGGGATGCTGCTCGGCATTCCCGAACAGGACCAGGAGGACGTGCGGCTCCGCAAGGACGAGGGTCTGCGCCGGGAGCCCGGCCAGCCGGGCGAGTTCCGCGAGGACCAGTTCGCCGACGCCGCGTTCTTCGAGGACTACATCACCTGGCGCGTGCAACACCCCTCCGATGATCTCATGACCGCCCTGGTACAGGCCGAGTTCGAGGACGAGACCGGAACGGTGCGACGACTCACACGCGACGAACTCCTGATCTTCGTCAACGTGCTGGCCACCGCCGGCAACGAGACGACCAACCGGGTGATCGGCCACTCCGGGAAGATCCTTGCCGAACATCCGGACCAGCGCCGAGAGCTGGTCGACGACCGGTCCCTGATCCCCAACGCCGTTGAGGAGATCCTGCGGTTCGAGCCGCCGGCGCTCCAGGCCTGCCGCTACGTGACGCGGGATGTCGAGTTTCACGGCCACACGGTCCCCGAAGACAGCGCGCTGATGATGCTGATGGCCTCAGGCAACCGCGACCACCGTGCCTTCCCGCCCGACGGTGACGTCTTCGACATCCACCGCCAGATCGGTCACCACCTCTCCTTCGGCTACGGCATCCACTTCTGCCTGGGCGCCGCATTGGCCCGGCTCGAAGCGCGCATCGCCATCGACGAGATCCTCAGCCGCTTCCCCGAGTGGGAGGTCGACCTGGACAACGCCACCCTCGACAGTTCGCAGGTGCGCGGCTGGTCGACCCTGCCCGTGCACCTGCCCGCAGCCTGAAGGGCCACCGGGCAGACGTGCCGATGTGCGGGGTGCGGGTGCCGCCGCCTCGAGTGATTACGAAGCGGACGTCAGTTCGAGGTGCAGGGCACTGAACCCGCGCAGGATCCACGACTGGGTGTAGTCGTAGTGGCGGTCGTCCGGCGGCCCGTGGTGCACCTCGGAGATCCGGAACTTCTCGAACCGGCTGAGCATCCGCTCGAGGGTGGTCTTGGCGTCCGTTCGAACCAGCGGGCCCCCGGGACACGAGTGGATCCCGCGTCCGAACGCCACGTGCTCACGGGCGTTCTGGCGCTCGATGTGGAACTGCGCCGGACACTCGAACCGTTCCGGGTCGCGGTTCGCCGCCTGCAGGAGCAGCATGAGCGCGCTCCCGGCGGGAATGGGCACGCCGCCGAGCGTCGTCGACCTCCGCGCCAATCGGAAGCCCACCTTCACCGGGCTCCGAACCCGCAGCCCCTCCTCGACCAGGTTGGGGATACGGTCACGTTCGCTCCGGATGAGCTGCTGGAGGTCCAGGTCTTCGGCGAGCAGGTGCACCACGTTGCCGAGGAATCGCGCGGAGGTCCCCTGCCCACCGGCGAACAGGAAGGTCGCCGCCTTCACGACCTCGACCACCTCGGGCATCGATCCGTCCGGGAACGTCGTCAGCGACATTTCGGTCAGGACGTCGTCGCGAGGATGGCGCCGGCGGTCCTCGATGTAGGCGGTGAACCAGTCGTCCAAGAACGAGAGCGGGTCCTGCGCGAGTGGCTCACCGAGCTTTCCGGGCTGGCCGGCGGCCACGAACTCGGCGCGCAGCGCGGCATGGTCCGACTCGGGGATCCCGAGCAGGTCGGCGATGACCAGCAGCGCGAACGGCTGGGCGTACTCGCCGATGAACTCACAGCTCCCCCGCCCCGCGAACTCGTCGATCACCTGGTCGGCGAGCCGCCACATGAAGGCCTCGTTCTCCTTCAGTCGCTTGGGTGTCAGCATGCGCATCATCAGCCCGCGGTGCGCCGCATGCTCGGGCGGGTCCATGGTCCCGACGAGGTCGTGGGCCGGGAAGCTTGTCCGGTATCGCCGGATCAGTTCGTTTGCGTCGTCATCCTCGGGCTGTTCCGGCAGCTGTACCAACGGTCCGCTGAAGGTATTCAGCGACGAGAACGTCTCCGGGTCCCGGTAGACAGCCGAAATCTCGTCGTAGCCGGTGATGACGAACGCCCCGTGGACCGGCTCCTTCCACACCGGCCCATGGGCCCGTACCTCTTCGTAGTAGGGGTGCGGGTCGGCGATGAGCGAGGGATCGGTGAAGAAGTCGATGGTCGGACCGTCAATCGTGGACATGTCAGTTCCTCCCCGCGTCGCGCCAACCCTCGCTCGGCAGAGCATACCTCGGCCGCGGCACCGCGTGCCATCGTCGTGCTAAGGTCAGCCCCGACAGAGAAAGGGGGACGCTATGTCGCAGGACGCTCACGGGAGCTCCGTCGGTCAGGCCGCCGCCTCGGACGAGCGCTACATCGTCGTGTCGACCGACAGCCACGTCGGTCCGTCGGTCAAGGGACAGCTGCGCGACTACTGCGAGTCCAAGTACCTCGACGATTTCGACCGCTTCGTGGCGGAGATGGAGGGACACGGACTGCTCTCGTGGCGGTCCTCGGAGGCCGCCAAGCCCGGTGAGGACGAGAACTGGTCGCTCGGGAAGTCCACCGCCGAGTTGGGGAAGGAAGAGGCCGAGCAGTTCGGGAAGGTGGCGGGCATCCGCAACGCGGACCAGGTCGATCCCCGGTTCCTTCAGCGGAGCTACGAGGCCAGCCTGCTCCCGGGGCTGCAGGACCACTCGGCTCGTCTCGCCGATATGGACAAGGCCGGTGTCGCCGCCGCCGTCATCTACCACGGCGGCCTGAACGGTCAGTCGATCCCGTTCTCGACCACCGGTCTCATCGCCTGGGGTGACTCCCGGTACAACCACCTCGAAGCCGTCGGGGTACGCATCTACAACCGCTGGCTCGCCGATTTCGTGTCGGAGGCGCCCGAGCGTCATGCCGGCATCGCCCACATCCCGATCTCGGATCGCGAGGCGTGCGTCCGGGAGGTCGAGTGGGCGGCCGAGGCGGGCCTCAAGGGCATCAACCTCCCCGCGCCGCGTGGCGACTTCCCCATGCTCAACGACCCGGCATGGGATCCACTATGGGCTGTGTGCGCCGAGACGGGCCTGTCGCTCAACACGCACGGTGGCGGAGGGGAGCACTACCCCTACAAGGGCCCGGGTGCGCAGGCAATGTACATGATGGAGACGGCCTGGCGGGGCCGCCGCGGTGTATGGGTGATGATTCTCGGCGGCGTCTTCGCCCGCCACCCGGATCTGAAGCTGGCGCTGACCGAGCAGTGGATGGACTGGGCGCCCCAGGTCATGTCCGACATGGATGGGCTCTACAGCGGCCCGGGGGGCTCCGCCCTGAGGGCCGCCCTTCGGAAGCCGCCGTCGGAGTACTTCCGCCAGAACTGCTTCATCGGGGCCAGCTTCCTGTCGAACTGGGAGGCGAAGTTCGGGATCGAGCACGATCTGGCGTCGAACACGATGTGGGGTGACGACTATCCGCACATGGAGGGCACGTGGCCCCACACGCGCCAGGCGATGCAGTTCACGTTCTGCGACATCGATCCGAAGTACACACGCCAGTACCTCGGCGACACGGCGATCGAGCTGTACGGGCTCGACCGCACCAAGCTGGCGCAGGTCGCCGCCAGAATCGGCCCGAGCGTGTCCGAGATCGCGACGCCCTGTACCGTGCCCGCGGACGAGATGGTCGGTCTCTATGCCTTCCGCACCGGGCCGGGGATCTTCGTCTGAGATCGAGCGTTCGGAGGAGAGTGACATCATGCAGGACGCGATTGGGCTTCGCTCGACGCCGTGCCGGTCGGTGACCGCCGAGGAGGTGGACCATCTCCACCAGTTCGGCTGGGTGAAACTGCGGAGCTTCGTGGACCCGGACGTCATCCGCTCCATGCTCGACATCGCCCGCCAGACGATGGGCGACGATGCCGACTCCAACCCGTTGTCTCCGTTCCTGGAGGCGGCGGCGGCGGAGGGAAAGCCCGGGACCGCCTACTTCAACGCCCAGCGCAGCTCGGGCCTGTCGAACCCCCTCCTGCGGCCGCTGATTCTCGAGGTGGGCAAGAGCGCCAAACTGCTGCAGCGCCGCGCCAGCGCCGATGGGCGTGGTACGGAGGTCCGGTACTACACCGATCTCCTCGTTCCCAAGCTGCCAAGCTCGAAGGGATCCCGGCACGGGGGCAACGGCCCGACCGCCTTCCACCAGGACTTCATCACCTTCGCCGTCGACCGGTCCGGTGGGATGACCTTCTGGTTCCCCCTCGAAGCCTACGGCGCCGAGGCGGGGACCATGTCGTTCGTGAACGGCTCGCACCGTTCGGGGGTGCTCGGCGACTACACGACCTACGGCGAGGGCGACGCCCTGGACGCCTTCCCCGAGCTTCGCCAGCTCGGGATGTCGGACCCGATGAGCTATGAGGTGGGCGACATCACCGTCCACACCCACCACACCATTCACGGCGCCGGGGCCAACCTGCTAGACCGGCCGCGGTGGGCCTACATCATCGTGACCCAGCCGGCCGATGCGTGCTGGAACGGCTCGCCGTGCCCGAACTTCGATCACTCCGCCATGAAGCAGTGGGAGCCGCTAGGCGACGAGCGCTTCCCGGTGATCAGTTGAACCCCATGGCGACGGCTCCGCTGGGAAGGACGTACCGATGACCTCGCTGCCCTTTCCGAACCGGAACTTCATGCAGGTGTGCTGGCTGGTGCCCGATCTCCGCGCCGCCATCGACTCCTGGGTGCACACCGCCGGTGTCGGCCCGTTCTTCTGGTTCAACGAGGTGCCGTTCGCCGACGGCCGCTACCGCGGCGAGCCGGCCGAGTTCCCCGCCGTTACCGCGGCGATCGCCTATGCCGGTGACATGCAGATCGAACTGGTCTGTCAGGACAACGACGACCCCGGGGTCTTCCGGGATGTCTTCCGCCGCGACGAGTTTGGTCTCCATCACATGGCGTTGATGTGCGACGACTACGAGGTCGAGCGCGACACCTACATGAACGCAGGCGCGGAGCTCGCCTTCGAGGGCCGGGCCGGGACCAGTCGCACGTCCTGGGTCGACACGTCGCCCACCCTCGGTTTCATGGTCGAGCTCCTCGAACCCAGTGCGACGCGCGAGGCGTGGTTCGCCAACATGCGTCAAGCCGCCGAATCGTGGGGTGGCGGGAACCCCATCGTCGGCCTCTCCTGAGCCGACGGCGCATGGTCGAGAGGAGGCTGATGGAGGAGGCTGAGCCGGCATCGACGTTCTCCGAGCTGTTCGCAGAGATCGTCGCGGCGCGCGGCGAGCACGTGGCGCTCATCGTCGCCGGCGAGACCATGACCTACCGGGAGCTCGACCGGCGTTCCGGCCGCATGGCGCGGGCGCTGCTGGCGAGCGGAGTCGGGAAAGGCACCCGGATCGGGCTCCTGGCCCCTGACGGCGCCCTGTGGCTGACGACCTTCTACGCCGCTCTGCGCATCGGCGCGCTGGTCACGCCCATCAGCACCCTGGCGGCGCCGCCCGAACTGGCGCAGATCATCCGAACGAGCGATGCCCATATCCTCATCGGCGTGCGTCGCTTCTTGCGGCGCGACTTCGTCGACAAACTCACGGCGGCGCTGCCCGGTTTGAGTGAGAGCAGAGCTGACTCGCTGCGTATCCTGAGCGCTCCCCTTCTGCGTTCCGTCTGGCTCGACGACAGCGAGGGCCTGTCCTGGGCGCGACCGGTCGAGGACCTGCTCGCCCGAGCCGATGCGCCGGATGCCCCCGACGCCGTGCTGCTCGCCGCCGTCGAGCGCGAGGTGTCGCCGGCCGACGATGCGTTCGTCGTCTACACCTCGGGAAGTACGGCCATCCCGAAGGCGGTCGTGCATGGACAGTGGGCGGTGGCACGCCAGCCCCGGGCGCTCGCCCCGTACTTCCTGTTGACGAGCGGCGATCGCACCTTGTCGCTGCTGCCGGCGTTCTGGATGGGCGGCGTCGCGGCGGCGCTGCAGGTGCTGAGTACGGGTGGAACGTTGGTCTACCCTCCGTCGCCGGACGTCGAGGACGTGCTCGACGCGATCGAGCGGTACGACATCACCTACGTGGTCGTGTGGCAGATGCTGGCAAAGCTACGCGCCGCGGCGATGGCGCGCGGCATCGACGTCGATAAGATCCGTGGCATGGGCGGCCCACCACGCGAAGAGAACGGTGTGCTCATCCCTCCGGGCCTCCGGGCCAACCTCTTCGGGATGTCGGAGAGCTTCTCGGCCCACAGCGCCGAGCCGATCAATTGGCGCATGCCCGACGGCAAGGCCGGCGCGTCCGGGCGCGCCGTGAATGGCATTGAACGTCGGGCGGTGGATCCCGAGACGGGCGAGGAGGTGCCGGCGGGCGAGGTCGGTGAGCTACAACTCCGTGGGGGCGCGTTGATGACCGGCTTCTACAAGGTCGACCGGCGCAAGGTGTTCACCCCCGACGGCTTCTACCCAACGAACGACCTTGTGCGGATCGATGCCGATGGCTACGCCTTCTTCGTCGGTCGAACCGGCGACATGATAAAGACGAACTCGGCCAACGTCTCCCGACTGGAGGTGGAGGCGGCGTTGAACGCGTTGCCCGAGGTGGAGCTGTCGCTGGTCGCCGGGCTGCCCGACGCGGCACTCGGCGAGATGGTCGTCGCGGCGGTGGTGCCGCGCGGGGGCACCGGCCCGACCGAGGAGGGCCTCAAGACCGCACTTCGGGAGCGGCTCTCGAGCTTCAAGGTGCCGCGCCGTATCGTGTTCATCTCGCACGATGACGTCCCGAGGACGGCGACCGGGAAGCTGCATCTCGTCGACATGGCCGCACTGATCGCGTCCCGGCTGGCCGGGGAGCCGGCAGTGGAGCAGGGGGCGCCGGCCGTGGGCTGAGCGGAACCGCTGGAGGGGCAGTTCGTCCACGAAAGAAAGGAGTCGCATGGCAGGGAAGAAGAAGCGTCCGTCGGCGGAGGAGATCGTCCTCTACGAGAAGGACCCGGCGACCAAGATCGCCACGATCACCTTCGATCGCGCCGACGAGCTCAATGCCATGACGATCGATGCCGAGCACCGGTACGCCGACCTCATCCGTCTGGCCGGCATCGACGACGACGTCAAGGTGCTCGTGATCCGGGCCAACGGCCCGGATCTCGGCAGTGGCGCCGACCTTCCCGAGCTGATGGACATCATGGCCCGGCGGGGCGATGTGACCATGAAGACCGCCCTGCGCATCCCCGAGGACGCCGACGTCGAGTACCCGCCGGGGAAGTCGTATCGCTACAACGCTTCCAACGTGCAGTTCTACACCGACCCCAGCGCGGGGATGCGGAGCCTGCAGGACTTCAAGAAGATCAGCATCCTCGAGGTGCGGGGCTACTGCTACGGCTGGCACTTTTACCAGGCGGCCGACGCCGACCTGGTCATCTCGTCGGAGGATGCCCTGTACGGCCACGCCGCCTTCCGCTACGCCGGCTTCGCGGCGCGGCAGTGGCAGTGGTGCACGATGATGGGCGTCCGCAAGTTCATGGAGATGGTGTTCACCGGTCGGCCGTTCACCGCCAAGGAGATGTACGACTGCAACTTCGTCAACGCCGTGGTGCCCTTCGACGAGCTGGAAGCCATGACGGAGAAGTACGCACTGGCCTGCGCCCGCTCCCGGCCGACCGACACCGTCTTCGTCCAGAAGACCTTCTTCGAGATCTTCAAGCAGCACCAGGGCGAGTACATGGGCAGCATCATCTCCGGCCTGCTCGAGTCCACCGGCCGCATGCTGCAGCCCGACGGTGCGTCGCTCGAGCTCAACCGCGAGACCCTCGACCGCGGCCTGACCAATTCTGTGCGCGACAACGACGAGCTGTTCCCCCCCGAATGGCGCCTGAGCCGCCGCGGGCGGGCGGCCGAGTAGCCCATGAGGGAGGAATGCCCATGTTGGTGCTGACGAACGCCAAGGTCTTCGACGGTCGCGAGATGCTCCCGGGCCGGCACACCGTCCGGGTGGACGGGAACCGGATCGCCGCCGTCGACGACGGGCCGGGCGAGGTGCCGGGCGACGTCATCGACGTCGGCGGCATGACGCTGATGCCCGGCCTCATCACCTGCCACCTGCACCCGGACTTCTACAAGTTCGACATCTTCGCCGGCGAGAAGCCGGGCAAGGAGCTCCCGCCCGGCGTCATGATGGCGATCGGTGTCCGCACCTGCCGTGTCCTTCTGGAGAGCGGCTTCACCGGCTACGTCGGCGCTGCTTGCGCGCACGACATCGATGTCCAGCTGAAGATGGCCATCGCCCAGGAGATCATCCCGGGCCCCCGTATCCGCGCCTGTGGCCACCACATCGGCACCACCGGTGACATGAACAACCGTTCGCGCTGGTGGAAGCCCTACCAGACAGCAGGCCTTGACCTCTGCGACGACGGCCCCGACGCGTTGCGAAAGCTGGTCCGCCAAGAGATCAGTCGCGGCGTGGAGACGATCAAGATCATGGCCAGCGCCGGCCACGGGATCCCCGGTCGCATGGCGCGCAACATGGCGCGGGACGAGATCGCCTCCATCGTCGATACCGCCCACGAGCGCGGCGCCAAGGTGCGGGCGCACGTGGCCGACAAGGAGATGATGCTCGAGTGCATCGAGCTCGGGGTCGACATCCTCGACCACGGTGACGAGATCGACGAGGAGTGCATCGAGAAGATGGTCGGGGCGGGAACCTTCTGGGTGCCCAGCCTCGTCTATCTCTGGAGCCTGCTCGAGGTCGGGTACGCCGAGCAGTTCGGCGTGACGCGGGCGATGTACGACCACGTACGGGCGATGCTCCCGGTGGCGCAGCGGGCGGGCGTCCGGATCCTGATCGGAGACGACTACAGCGGGGTGTTCCGCACCATGATCAAGGACGATCCGCTGGACCACCAGGTGGGCAACTACGGCCGCGAGTTCGCCTACTACGGCGAGATCGACGGTCTGTCGCCTGCCGAGGTGCTCCGTTGGGGCACCGGCAACGCCGGCCAGCTGCTGCTCGACCCCCCGGCGAGCGTGGGCGTCATCGAGCAGGGTGCCCTGGCCGACCTCATCATCGTCGACGGCGATCCTCTCGCCGATCTCTCTTTGCTCGCACGCCCACACGAGGCGCTGAAGGCTGTCATCCGCGACGGCGCCCTGGTGATCGACCGCCTGCCCCCGCGGGCGAGCCGCGCGGCAGCCTGACCCGGCGGCCGGACTGCCGGACGTGGTGAGCGGAAGCGATCGAGGGCCGGGGAGCGATGGACGGAACTGAAAGCAAGGTCGTTTTCGTGACCGGTGCGGGTTCGGGCATCGGCCGGGCCGCGGCGGAGGCCTTCGTTCGTCGCGGCTATGCGACCGCCCTGGCGGACGTGAACGAGGAGGCTGGACGGGCCGTGGAGGCGGAGCTACGCCAGCTGGGGGTGTGTCGCTTCTTCCACTGTGACGTGACCGACGACGACGCTGTCCGTGAGGCGGTGGGCGAGACGGTGGCGAGCTATGGGCGTCTCGACGCGGCGTTCAACGCCGCGGGTATTGACGGGGAGCACGGCAAGCCGACCGCCGAGTGCACCGTGGAGAACTGGAACCGGGTGATCGCCGTGGATCTCACCGGCACCTGGTCCTGCATGCGCCACGAGCTGCCCGAGATGGTCAAGGCGGGCGGCGGCTCCATCGTGAACTGCGCGTCGGTGGCCGGGCTCCGGGCGGCGCCGACCGTGCCGGCCTACACCGCAGCCAAGCACGGCGTCGTCGGCCTGACCCGGGTCGCGGCGCGCGAGTATGCGGCCCACGGGGTACGGGTGAACGCCATCTGCCCAGGGACCGTGGACACCCCGATGTTCCGCCATTCGATGTCGCCCGAACTCATCGACCGCCTCACCTCAACGAATCCCACCGGGCGCTTGGCCGAGGCGAGCGAGATCGCCGAGGTGGCACTGTGGCTCTGTGATGATGCCCCCGGCTTCCTCACCGGGCAGGCCATCGCTGTTGACGGCGGCGTCGGGGCCTGAACCCCACCGTCGTCGGCCCCGGGCGCCACGAGGCACTTCGTGCCACGTGGCGGTAGAGTCTCACGGCGGGAGCCCGAAGGCGCCGACGCCAGCTGTTCACCATCAGCATTTCCGAGCTCGCCATCAGTGGCAGAGAGGGGTTGTCGTGCATCGCAACCTGTTGAGCACCTTCGTGATCGACGCACCGTCCGACGTTCGCGACCAGACCGTCGCCTTCTGGTCAGGAGCCCTGGGCGCGACTCCGACAGCGACGCGCTTGGCTGAGTACCACATCCTCGAAGACGCCGCGCCACCCAACAGGATCGTCGTCCAAGACGTGGGAACGGGGTCGGCCGGCGTCCACTTCGACATCCACACCGATGATCTCGACGCGGAGGTCGAGCGCCTCGTGGCCCTGGGAGCCACGGTCGTCGACCGGACGTGGGCCGATCACCCCGGCCGCTGGGTCATCATGCGGGACCCGGCAGGAACGGAGTTCTGCGTCGTGTGGGCCCTCAACAAGATCAGGCCGGAGGACGTCCGCGACGACTTCGAGCGCAGAGCAAAGACGGTGACCTGACACCCCGAGCGGCGCGGAGGCGCGTTGGGCTCGGACTGGCGCCCGTCGCGCCGTCGTGACAGGGTCGTACCGATGACCAGGTGGCACCGGGGCGATCTCGGTTCCCACAATTGAAAGGAGCGTTGACGCTGATGAGTTTGCCGATCGAGGATGTCGTCGAGCTGGAGCAGCTTTGCGCGATCTACGCACTCAAGATGACGCAGGGCGACATCCACCAGATAATGGAGCACGTCTTCACGGCCGATGGCACCTACAGCGCCTTTGGAGAGATCTATGGGCTCGAAGACTGGCCGGCCCTGGTGGAGGCCGCACCGAAGGGTCTTTTCCTGACCGGTGCGCCCGTCCTCGAGCTCGACGGTGACACGGGCTCGGGCCAGGTTCCGCTGCTGTTCATCGACCAGACCAACCACCACATGCGGATGGGCTGGTACAGCGACACCTACCGCCGCACCGAGAACGGGTGGCGCCTGGTGACCCGCAAGATGACGTTTCTCCGCCGCCACGGCGGGGCGGACTCAGGCAAGCCGCACGACCCGCGCCGGCCAAAGCCGACGGCCACGGAGGCCTAGTCGTTCCGAGCGAGGTAGTGGTCGAGCGCGGCGTGGAAGTGACGAATTCGGCTCTCCTGGTAACGGGCCAGGTTGGTGCTCGGCCTCACTGAGGCATGGAGTCCGCGTTGGACACGCCCGAACGTCGAGCTGTCCTGGTTGAACACGCGGCCGAAGACACCGAGCCCGGCCGCATCGGCCCAGCTCTCCTCCGGACCGAGATAGCGCGTCGGCGCGGCCGGCGGGCGTGGGCCACCCTCGGGGATCGGCTCGAGCGCCATGATGTCGATCACGCACGAGTCGGGATCGTGACCGTTCGGACGGAAGCGGTAGGCGAACGACGTCAGGAACCCGGCCCACGGCATGAAGTTGGGGAAGAGGAAGTACTCGATTCCGTCGAGCAGCTCCGCGTCGGTGACGGCGGAGAAGTCGCCACCCGTGCGGGTTCGCAGCGATGCGCGCAGCCGGTCGCCGAGAACCTGCCGCGCGTTGGACCCGGGTTCGACGATGACCTCGTCATCGCGTGAGCCGAGCATCGCCCGGACGATCTCGGCGTCGTCGAGCTGAGCGTCGAGGTGCTCGCTGCTGACGCCGACGGCGGTGATCATCCGACTGACGTGCGGCCCGTAGACGTCGTACTCGGTCAGCGAGTCGGCCGCCATCGGAAGCAGCTGCGGGTGCACCGCCATCGTGTGGTACCCCTCAATGAACGCCTCGAGCGCCACCTTCCAATTACACGGCATCACGCGGACGACATGCGCCGAGAGGTAGCGATCTTCTAGTGGCCAGTCGGCGAAGTGCCACGGCAGGTTCTCGAGGTACTCCTCGAGTGGCGGCCCTTGTGGATCGACGTTCACAAAGACGAATCCGCCCCACGTGCCCACCCGTGCCTGCGGGAGGCAGAAGTTGGCCTGGTCGATCTGTGGGAAGTCCCACGCACTGGGGATCTCACGCAGCGTGCCGTCCAGGTTCCAGGTGAACCCGTGGTACGGGCAGCGGAATCCCGTGACCCGACCGGGTCGGGTTCGGAGCTGCGTCCCGCGATGGAGGCACGAGTTGTGGAACGCCCGGATCTCGTCCGGCGCGGTGCGCACCACGATGAGCGACCAGTCGGCGATTTCGTAGACGAGTGTGTCACCCACCTCGGGGACCTGCTCCTCCCGGCACGCCATCTGCCACACGCGGCCCCAGACCCGCTCGACCTCGAGCCGATGGAACGCAGGGTCGAAGTACCGGGCGGGAGCGATGTCGACGGGCTCGGTGTGGCCGGTCGAGGTGGCGCGGAGGCTCACGGGAACCGGCCGGCTCTCCTGATCGAGCAAGGTCTGGTAGAACCGCTCACCCCGGGCAATGTCGTCCAGCTCCCCAGGTCTCGACTCCTTCTCTGACGTAGTCACCTTCGCACCTCGGCTTCCCTTCCGCTGCCCATCGCGCCCCCAGTCAGTCCCTTGGCAAGAGTACCGGCCGCATGGCCAGATCGACTATCTCGATACAGAGCCCGCTGCGCGCCAGGTGGTACACGCACATTGGCGGTGCCTCGTCGGCCATGGCGACACTCGCCAGCCTCTCGTAACCGGCACGGACGAGCGCCGCGGAGGTGGCCGCCACGTCGTCGGCCCAGTAGCCGAGGTGGTGCGCCTGACCCGGAGCAGTGGCGGTCCACAGCGTGCCCTCAATCGACTGGACCAGCTCAATGTGGTGGGGACCCTCGCGCGAGAGCGCGTAGGCCGTTCGAACCGTGCGGGCGCCGTCGTCGGTGAGCAACCTGACGGCGGCGCCACCCTCGCGCCACGTGACGCCGAGGGCAACCGCGAGTTCGTCCTTGGCGGCGGCCAGGTCATCGACGACGATCCCGGTGTGGAAGAGGGCCGCGTGCCGAAGCACGGGCTGATCGCTCCCACTCACCGGCTCAGTCGCTCCAGCACCATGGCCAGAAGCTGCGCGTTCTGCACCTTCATGCCATTACCGTTCATCGGGATCTGGCCCTCGGAAAAGAAGAGCACACGCTTCGGCACCTTGTAGCTCGCCAGCCGCTCGTGCAGGAATGACATGATGTCCTCCTCGGTCGCCGAGGCCCGGTCCTTCAGTTCGACGCACAGCACCACGATCTCGTCACGCCGCTCATCGGGGACGCCGATGGCACGCGCCAACTTGACGGGCTCGAAGGCGTGCAACTGGACCTCAATCTCCGCCGGCGACACGTTGGCACCCCCGGTCTTGATCATCTCCGTGCGACGGCCGCGGAAGTACACGTACCCGTCCTCGTCGTAGGAGCCGAGATCTCCGGTATGGTAGAAGCCATCCGCGTCGAAGCACTCGGCGCGTGTCCTCTTGACGTGGTGCTCCATGAGGGTCGGCCCCCGCACGATGAGCTCGCCCTCCTCATCGGGGCCGAGGAACCGGCCGGTCTCGGTGTCGACGACCCGTAGCTCGTTGCCCGGCAGCAGGCGTCCGTAGCTCCCCTTGCGCAGCACCTCACGCGGGGTCGTGTAGGGGAAACCGGTCACCGACGACGAGGTCTCGGAAAGGCCGTAGCCCACCGGCATGTTCCAGGTGGTGTCGCCCTTCACGCTCGGGTGCCGGGTGAAGACCGACTTGCCGAACACGCGGGAGCACGACGAGAGGTCGGTCGACGGCCAGTCGGGGTGCTCCTCTATGGTGCGAGCCTGGTGCGCGAAGGTGTGGGGTTCGGTCACGCGCTCTCGCTCCATGAGCCGCAACGCGTGGGCGGGCTCGAACATCTCCTGCATCACCCACGTCCCACCGGCCGCCAGGGTGGCCCCCATCGCCAGATTGAGGCCAGCGGTCCAAAAGAGCGGCAGTGCGCACCACACCCGCGTGGACTCGTCGCGGCCGAACAGTCCCGCTTGCACCCACCACTGCAACGCGACTGCCCGATGGTTGTGCAGGACGCCCTTTGGATGCGCTGTCGTTCCCGAGCTGTAGATGATGGTGCCGAGATCGGACGGGTGCACCTGGGCAGCCACGGCGTCGAGGAGCGCGTCGTCCACCGCGTCGCCGCGTTGTAGGAACGACTCCCACGAATCGATGCCGCACGCATCGTGCTCCGGACCGAGGGCGGCAACGTGTCGCAGGTACGGGTACGCGGGATCGGTGATGGGCGACCGTCCGGCGACAGACGGGCACAGCTCGGCGACATCGGCCGCGAAGCGGTGGCTGCCCATTGCCGTCTGGAGCAGAAGAACGCTGATGTCGGCGTGCGCCAGCAGGTAGGACAGCTCCGGCTTCGGTGAGAACGTCGACAGCGGCACGGCGACGGCACCGGCCAGCGCTGTGCCGAAGAGGGACGCGACGGCCTCTGGTCGGTTCCCCATGAGCACGCCGACCCGGGCACCCTTTCCGATGCCCGTCGCCAGCACCGCCTTGGCGACGCGCCGGGCGTGGCGTTCGAGGTCCCGATAGCGCCACCGCACGGTCGCGCCGCCGAGCAGTGGGTCGTCGAAGACAAGCGCCTCGTTGTCCGCGAACAGGGCGGCCTGCTCGGTGAGGACGCCCCCGAGAGTGAGGGCGCCGATGCCCGAGGCGTCCTGCAGCGGCGGTCCCGTCAGCGTCTCCGACTCCCTCGCGGGGGTGACACTGCTCCTCACAGGTGCGACACTACCCCACCGTGGCACTGAATGCCAGGGTGGGGTAGTGTCACGTCGACATCGTGACGGGGGAACGCATGAGCACGCTGAGCTTCGACGGAGACGTGATAGTGGTGACGGGTGCCGGCGGCGGCATGGGCCGCTGCCACGCCTTGGAACTCGCCCGCCGGGGGGCGCGGGTGGTGGTGAACGACCTCGGCGGTCATCCCTTCGGCGGCGGGAGCGATCCGGGTCTGGCGGAGGCGGTCGTGGAGGAGATCCGGGCCGCCGGCGGCGAGGCAGTGGCCAACAGCGAGTCCGTCTCGACCCCCGACGGTGCCGCCAGCCTCACCGAGCAGGCACTCACGCAGTGGGGGCGACTCGACGCCGTCGTGGCCAATGCCGCGATTCTGCGCGACAAGCCGTTCGACGAAATGACGCTGCAGGATTTCGATGACGTCATCGACGTGAACCTCCGGGGAACCATGCGTGTCCTTCACCCCGCGTTCAAGGCGATGAAGGCCGGCGGCGGCGGGCGGATCGTGACGGTCACCTCCAGCTCCGGGATGCTGGGCGCGCACGCCCAGGCGAACTACTCGGCCGCCAAGGCGGCGCTGATCGGTCTGACGCGTACCCTCGCCCTGGAGGGAGCGCCGCACGGCATCACGGCGAACCTCTTGGCGCCAGGTGCACTCGGTACCCGGATGCACCTGGCCATGCTTGAGTCGGAGACCTTCCACGCCGACGCCGATGCCGACCTCGTGCGCAATGAGCAGGCGGCAGAGTTGTTCAAATCCGAGCGGGTGAGCCCCATGGTCACCGTGCTCACCCATCCCACCTGTCCCGTCACCGGTCAGATCCTGTGCGCCTGGGGCGGCTGGTATGGCCGCTTCGGCATCTCTGCCAATGCCGGCTGGGCCGAGCGCATCGGAGTCGCCACGGCGGAAGACCTCGTCGCCCACTGGGAAGAGGTGGTCGACGAGGCCTCGGCGCACGATGCCGGGCTCGACGCCTTCGCGCACGGCACCCGCAGCGCCGAGGAAGGAAAGGGCTAGCCGTCCTGCCCGATATGGCGCATCGACCGCTTGGGGGACTGCACGGCAGGGCAGGAATGCCATGGTGACCACCACCACGGCGGGGTTCACCCGCTACGCCGGCAGCCGGATCAACCGGGTGGAGGACGCCCGTCTCCTACGGGGTCACGGCACCTACGTCGACGACATCGTGCGGCCGGGCATGCTCCATGCGAGCTTCGTGCGCAGTCCCCTCGCCCGGGGCCGGATCGTGTCCATCGACACCGCCGAGGCCCGGGCGCTGGCCGGCGTCCGGGCCGTGTTCGTCGCCGGGGACCTCAACCCGGGTATGCACGAGCAGTGGCACTCACAACTCGGTCCCGACTCGCCGGAGACGCCGCGACCGCCGCTGGCCGAGGACGAGGTGCGCTACGTCGGCGACCCGGTCGCACTCGTCGTGGCGGACAACCGGTACATCGCCGAAGACGCCTGTGAGCGGGTGGTGGTCGACTATGAGCCCCTCCCGCCCATCGTCGACTACGTCGCCGCCATCGAAAGCGAGGTGCTCGTACACGAGGCCTACGGGAACAACGTCATCCACGACGACGGCGCCCCGGCCTCCGCGGCGCTGAAAGAGGCGTTCGCGGCGGCCGCCCATGTGGTCGGGGAGTCGATCCACCAGCAGGCCTACGCCGCCGTGCCGATCGAGACCCGCGGCATCGTGATCGAGTACGAGCCGGGGCTCGGCGAGATCACCATGTGGGTCGCCACCCAGGCGCCACACGAGCACCGCGCCTTCTGCGCCCGCCTGCTCGGCATCGCCGAGCACCGGGTCCGGGCCATCGCCCGCGACACCGGCGGTGGCTTCGGCCAGAAGATCTTCGTGTTGCGGGAGGAGATGTGCCTCATGCTCGCCGCCACGAAGCTGCCGGCCGCGGTGAAGTGGATCGAGGACCGCCAGGAGAACCTGACGTCGGCGGGGTGGTCACGCCACGAGCACGCCGATGTCCGTATGGGCTTCGATGACGACGGCGTGATCCAGGTTGTGCACCTCGACTTCGTGTCCGACGCCGGGTCGTATCCCACACCTTGGCCGGCGATGCCTGCGACCCTGGTCGGCACCCTCTTCCCCGGGCCCTACCGCGTGCCCGCGGCCGGCTTCCGGCTGCGCTCCGTCTACACCAACACCGCTGGGCGCTCCGGTTACCGAGGGCCCTGGCAGTACGAGACGCTCGCTCGGGAGGTCGTCCTCGAGGTCGCCGGCCGGCGGATGGGTATCGACCCGGTCGAGCTGCGCCGCCGGAACCTCCTGCGGCTCGACGAGATGCCGTACTCGAACCCGAACGGCATGCGCTACGACTGCACCAGCCCCTTGGAGACGTTCGAGCAGGCGGTCGCCATCCTCGACTACGAGGCGTTCCGCCACGAACAGGCTGCCGCCCGCCAGGCCGGACGGTACCTCGGTGTCGGCTTCTCCAACTACATCGAACCGACCACGCCGGTGTTCGGTATCTTCGGGACCGAGGCCGCGACCATCCGCATCGAACCCACCGGAAAGGTCAACGTCTACATCGCCGGCGGCTCCGCCGGCAACAGCCTGGAGACGACCGTCGTCCAGCTCACCGCTGACGCGCTGGGCGTGGACATCGACGATGTGCACACGATCCAGGGGGACACCGCACTCGCAGGATTCGGCGCCGGTACCGGCGGGAGCCGCAGCGGGGCCATGCTCGCCGGCGCCATCGACGAGACCGCCGGCGTGCTACGGGCCCGTATCGCAGCCATCGCCGCCCACCGCCTGGAAGCTGCGGTGGACGACATAGAGGTCGCCCGGGGCTGGGCGAGCGTCCGGGGGACGCCCGCCGCGAAGATCGCCGTCGCCGAGATCTCCGCGCTGGCCTACTTCTCCCCGGACTCGCTGCCGCCGGGAGTCCCGCCCGGTCTGGAGGCGACCAGCCGGTTCGCGCCGGGAGCCCGGTCCAACTGGGCGAACGCGACCCACGTGTGCACCTGCGAGGTCGATGCCGCTACGGGGCAGGTCACGCTGCTCCGCTACATCGTCAGCGAGGACTGCGGTGCCATGATCAACCCGAACGTCGTGGAGGGCCAGATCGCCGGCGGCACGGTGCAGGGCATCGGTGGTGCCCTGCTCGAGCAGATCGCCTACGACGAGGCCGGCAACCCGCTGTGCACGACGTTCATGGACTACCTGCTGCCCACTGCCGCCGAGGTGCCGACCATCGAGTACGGCCACCTGGAGAGCCCGGGTCCGATGCCGGGAGGCTACAAGGGCGTGGGCGAGGGCGGTGCCATCGGCGCCCCGCCAGCCGTGGTCAACGCGGTCAACGACGCCCTCGCGCCGTTCGGGGTGAGCCTGACCCGGCTACCTCTGACACCGGCGAGCATCTCGGAGGCGATCGAGAGGGCGGTCCGCACCGTGCCCTAGCCACCTGCGCTCGGTGCGCCGACCCTGGTGGTAGAAACTGTGGCATGGCGAGAGAGCGAGATGGGACGAGGGGGCAGTACCTGACGTCCATCGAAGCGATAGAGAAGGTGGCCCTCGAGGTGTTCGCGGCGCGTGGGTTCGACGAGACTCCGGTGGAGGACATCGCCGCCGCCGCCGGCATCTCGCGTCGGACCTTCTTCCGGTACTTCTCGTCGAAGAACGACATCCCGTTCGGTAACTTCGACTCGCTTCTCGATGACCTCGATCAGTGGCTCTCGTCGGCGCCGGACGACCGGCCGATGTTCGAGGTGATCGCCGACGCGGTGGTGCGGTTCAACCGCCTGCACACCGATGGCCCCGTCGCGCACCGCGAACGGATGGAGCTGATCCTGCACACGCCGGCATTGCGGGCCAACTCCGCGCTCCGCCACACCAACTGGATCGCCGTCGTGGCGCGCTATGCGGCGCGCCGCATGGACGTCGCCGCCGACGACATCGGTGCGCAGCTCGCTGCTCACGTCTCGATCGGCGCGGCGAGCGTGGCCTACGAACAGTGGCTGCGGGACGCCTCGAGTGATCTCTTCGAGATCATCCACCGCGCGTTCAGGATGGTCCAGACACTCCCCGAGCTCGAGGTGACGAACTCCACGCCGCGGCGTCGCCAGCGGCCGATCGTCGCGCGATAGCGGGTGTGACGGGCGTGGGGGTCGCCGATGGCTGAGCGGGGGGTGGACCTCACGTACTTCGAGCGGCACTACGCCGTCAATGACCCGGATCTCGCCGACCACATGTGGGATGTCGTGGCGCACCTGCAGTCAGCCTGCCCGGTCGCCCACAGTGACGCACCGATCGAGCTCGGTGGCGCCGGGCGGGGCATGTGGGTTGTAACGACGTATGACGACGTGTTCGCCGTCCTGCAGGACTGGGAGACCTTCAGCTCCGCCCACCGATGGAAACTGGAAGCCCAGACCCCGGGCCAGATGGGCGACATGCCACCGATCTCCACCGATCTGCCGCTCCAGCGCGAGTTCCGCCGACTCCTGAACCCCTTCCTGACCCCGCAGGCTGTGGCGGCCCACGAGCCGCGGGTGCGGCGGATCGTCACCGAGCTGATCGATGACTTCATCGAGGACGGCCAGTGTGACCTGGTGAGTCAGCTGGCCTTCCTGCACCCGCCTCGCATGCTCTACCAGGTGCTGTTCGGGATTGAGGACGATGCCGAGCTGCACCGCACGCTGGGGTTCCTGCACGGGATGTCCGCGGCTGGGGACGGGGCCAGTCACCGTGAGGCGTTCACCGCCTGGAACGACTGGATCACCGAGTTCGTGGCATTCAGGCGGGCCTCCCCCCGGCGGAACGACGTGATCGACGCCCTCCTGCACGGCACCGTGGACGGACGACCACTTACCGACACCGAGACCTCCGGCGCCATCCGCATCCTGATCCTGGGTGGTTTCTACACGACCACCGACGCAACGACGTCAACGATGATGCTGCTGCTCGAACACCCCGAGATCGAGCAGCAGGTGCGTCGGGATCCGAGCCTGCTCCCGAAGCTGTTCGACGAGACGTTGCGGCTGGAGTCCCCGGTGATCTCGCAGTACCGCGTCTGCACCCGGGACGTCGAACTTCACGGCCGGCAGCTTCGGCAGGGCGAAGCCGTCGTCGTCCATCTCGGCGGCGCCAACCGCGACCCTGGCCAGTTCGACGACCCGGCGGACCTGCGAACGGACCGGCTGCGCAACCGTCACCTCGCCTTCGGCGCGGGTCCGCACCGGTGCATCGGGTCCAACGTTGCGCGGTTGAACCTGCGAGTGGTGTTCGAGGAGATCCTCTCGCGCCTGCACGACGTCCGGATCGCCGAGGGCAAGACTGCCCGTCACTCCCAGGCGTCGCAGGGTTGGGGGTGGGAGTACGTTCCGCTCGCCTTTGCACCCGGACCCAGGTTGCTCGCGTAAGGCGGCCGTTGAGCTCGACTAGAACGTGGCGATCGGGTTCACGGGGCTGCCCGAGACACCGGCCATCCGGAGCGGGCACGTAGACAGCAGGAACTCCCACTGCTGCAGATCCTCCGCTGTTCTCGCACACGCTTCGAGGTCGCAGTTGTCCATCAGCCACAGTCCCATGGCGGTCAGGGACACGGCATGGACCGGCATGAAGATGCCCGGGTATCCGGACGGCATCGAGTCGTTGGCAGTGTCGGCGCCGATGTACGCCACCTGCCGATCGTGGAGCCACGGCAGGCAGGACGCGTGCCATCCCGATTGGCTCATGTGCAACGGATCGTCCCACTGATGGGCGGTCTCATGGCGCATCCGGCCGTAGCCCGTTCGCAGGAGTACGGCGTCACCGGGCTCGACGTGGACGCCCTGCCGCTCTTCGGCGGCAATCAGTTCCTCGGGGTACACCGGCTCACCGTGCTCGAGCCAAGGCACCCCACGAAGGCCCGGAATGTCAAGGAGAATCCCGCGCGTCACCATGCCCGTGGCCGCAGTCGTGACCGCGCACCACGTCGCGCCCTCGTCGGCGTTGACCATCTCCCAAGGTCGGCCGTTGTACATGTGCCCGTCCCAGAAGATATGACAGAGCGAGTCGACGTGCGTGTGCAGGCTGCCGTGGAAGGCCAAACTCAGATGCTCGCCCGAAGAGCCCCACCGGGCGTGATCGTGCTCGCCCGGAATTCCGAGGTCCGCCGCCGACCCGAAGGACATCGTGGCGCGTTCGATGCCGCCCGGGCTGGTGTCGAGCTCCCAGGCGCACGACACACTTGTGCCGTGTCGCACCGCGGACGCCGCCCGCTTCCGGGCCTCCGGCGTGATGAGGTTCAGTGTGCCTCGCTCGTCCCGCTCCCCCCAGCGACCCCAATTCGACAGCGAATCGAAATAGCCGAGGACGTCCTCTTCGCTCGGGGGATGCTCCTTTGTCGCGTATGCGGTCGTCGTACCCTCTCTTTTGCCGATGTAGGGGTCGTGGTCGGTCACCCGCCAACCGTACTCTCCGGGCCGGCGCCGCGGGCGCGAGGATGCCCCGTGGTGGGGATAGCCGGAGCGGAGGGCGCGCCGGCGTGCCGGCTGATCCGGGCGAGGATGCTCGCCTGCGCGGACGGGTCGCTCGTCCAGTTGAAATGGCCGGCGATCTCGCTCGTCCGCGCTGCTCGCTCGGCGGCCAGGGTGCGTCGGAAGCGCACCAGCTCCCGGACCCCGGGCTGTGGGTTGGCGAGGATCGCGCGGGCCAGGACTTCTGCCACAGAGAGGTGTTCGCCGTCCTCGGCGAGCGCGGCCAGCAGCCCGGCCGCGGCCGCCTCCTCGCCGCTGAAGAACGCGCCGGTCAAGCCCGCCCGGATGGCCAGCGGCCCGCCACCGAGCTTGTCGACGAAGCTCGCCGTCGGCACGCCGATCAACGCCTCCGTCACCTGGAAGCGGGCGCTGCGGGTCGCCACCACCAGGTCGCACAGGAAGGCTACGTTGATCGCCTGACCCATGCAGTAGCCGTGCACGGCGGCGATCACCGGCTTCCAGTTGGTCGCGTGGAAGAACGCATCGGACTCGTCCGGCCCGGTGTACGCCCCACCCTCTTCAAAGGCTCGTTGCATGCGCATCCCCACGTCCGAGCCGCTCGAGAACGATCGCCCCTCGCCGAAGATGATGCCGATATCGGCGGCATCATCGGCATCGAAGGAATGAAGCGCCTGCGTGAGGTCGGCGAGATCCACGTCGCGCAGCGCGTTGTGCTTCTCAGGCCGGCAGAAGGAGAGATAGGCGATGCGATCCCGGACCGCGTAGGTGAGCGTCATGCGGGGATCCTACGATCGTTTGTGCTCACTCAACCGCGTACCGGGAGGCGGTTAGTGCGGGCAAGGGGGTCAGCGAGCCATCCGACCAGGGCTCATTCCGAACTGAGGAGAAGAAGCGTCTTGGCCACGGTCTCACGAGATTCGATGGCCAGATGTGCCTTCGATGCCTCATGGAGTGAGAAGGTTTGGCCCACGAGAGGGGCGAGCCGTCCGGCGCCGACCTCGGCAAGAACGGCGGTAAGCAGCCGAGAACGGTCGCCCTCGCCGTACTGGAGGTCGGCCAAGGTCGTCACGGTTACGCCACGTCGCTCCGACTCGCCCGGGTCGATCGATGCGAACGAGCCGCTCGGGGTGCCATGCGCCGAGAACCGTCCAGCGTCGGCGATGAGCTCGAAGGCTTCCCCGCCGATCGTGCCGCCGATGCCGTCGAGGACGAGGGTCGGTCGGTGCCCACCGGTGGCATGGAGGACCGCATCGCTCCAGCCCGGCTCGCCGTAGTCGACGGTCGCTACTGCCCCACCGGCCGATGCGACGTCTCGTTTGGTCGACCCTCGAGCGGCACCGACTACCTTCACCCCCCGAACGGCGAGCAGTTGGACGAGGAGTATCCCCATGCCGCCGCCGGCCGCGAGGACCAGCGCCCATTCCCCCTCGCGGGGCGCGGTCTTCTCCAGGACGCGCAGTGCCGTGGTGCCGTCGTGGAGGACGGCCGTGGCGTCGAGGAGGTCGACGCCGTCGGGCACGGGGACGCAGTCCTGGAGGTCGACCGCCGCCAATTGGGCGTAGCCACCGGTGCCGCCCGTGTGCGCCACCACCGGCCGGCCTCGCCAGCGGGCGGCAACCCCGTCGCCGAGGGCCGCCACCGTGCCGCCCACACCGTTGCCCGGCACATAGGGCGGCCGGATCGGGAAGTAGGCCGTACCTCTGCCGGAACGGATCAGGGCGTCCACGAACAGCACGTCACATGCCGAGGTTGCCACCACGACCTGCCCCCGCGCTGGAGCCGGATCGGGCAGCTCGCGCACTTCGAGGACGTCAGGGCTGCCGAAACGGGTCACCTCAACGGCACGCACGTCAGGCCACCTCGTTCCCGTGATCGGCCGGCACCACGTCCCGGGCCGCGAAGCCCGGGTGGTCGGGGTCGACGTTGAACGTGACGATGCGCCGTGGATGGATCCTGATGATCTCGGGCGCCAGATGGCCCTGCGGGTCGTGGGTCCCCACAGCGGTCTCGGCAACGCCGCGGATCTCGAGGAAGTGGGCACCGTCCATCGACTGTTCGGTGACCTCGTCAATGACGAAAGCCACATGCGGATTGGCCTGGACATTGCGGTATTTGGCACTGCCGCTCATGTTGAACCCGGTTATGTCGATGGTGCCGAGCGTCGGGTTGTACGTGAATCCCAGCGGTTTGACCTGGGGGGTCCCGTTCGGCCCCAGCGTGGCCAGGTGGCCACGGGGCTGGCGGGCGAGAAAGCGCACTTCGGCGTCGCTGAAGGTCATACCGCGCGAGACTAGAACCTCAGGTATGGTTTAGGTCAAGCATATGTCCAGATCCTCCCTTCCAGCGGCCGAGCTGACGGTGGGCCAGGTAGCGTCTCGCAGCGGCATCGCCGTCTCGGCCCTCCACTTCTACGAAGCCGAAGGCCTCATCCACAGCACGCGCACCTCGGGGAACCAGCGGCGGTTCCCGCGGGAGGTGCTGCGGAGAGTGGCGTTCATCCGCGCCTCCCAGGCCGTCGGCATCCCCCTCCGGCGAATTAGGGACGCTCTCGACCGCCTCCCGGACGGCCGCACCCCGACGCGCCGGGACTGGGAGCGGCTCTCCGCGGCGTGGCGCGACGACCTCGATCAGCGGATCATCGGCCTGCAGCACCTCCGGGATCGCCTCAGCGGCTGCATCGGCTGCGGATGCCTCTCACTGGGCCTGTGCAAGCTCGTGAACCCTGACGACCTTCTGGGCGAACAAGGACCAGGCCCGCGCAATCTATGAGCGCAACGGACGAGCTCGCTCACACGCTCCACGAGGCCCCACGTATGAGGTATCCGTGACGGTGTTGTCCGGTCGGGGACTACACCGAGCGGTAGTAGTGGTCCTGCTCGAGGTCTTCGAGCAGGCTGGGCCCGGTCGGCTCCCATCCGAGCAGATCCCGTGTGATGGTGGCGGTAACCGGGCTGTCCAGGGCGACGAAGTGGGCCATGAAGCCGAAGTGTTCGGGGGCGTCCTCGGGGGCTACTGACTTCGTCGGGATGTCGAGGTGCTTGCCTATCGCCTCGGCGATCTCCCGGAAGACAACGCCCTCGTCCGCGGCGGCGTGCAGGACCGAGCCGGCGGGAGCGGCCTCGACAGCCAGACGCGCCAGGCGGGCGGCGTCGGAACGGTGCACTGCGGGCCACCGGTTCGAGCCGTCACCCACGTAACCGGCGACACCTCGCTGACGGGCGATGCCCACGAGCGTGGCCACGAACCCGTTGTCGCCGTCGCCATGCACCGTCGGCGCGAAGCGCAAAACCGACGAGCGGACGCCGATGCCCCGCAGCGACAGGGTGAGCAGGGCGGTGGCCGCCCGGCGCCCGGCGGGGTTGGCCCGAACCTCGGGACTGGCGACCAGCCCGTCGTTCTCCGTTGCCACCCGTCCGGTCGTGAGACCGAGCATGCCGGAGGCGAGCACGAAAGGCCGCTCGGAGTCGGCCAGGGCGGCGCCCATGGCCTCCACGGCCCAGCGGTCGGCGGCTGCGGCGGCGGCGAAGTCGCCGCCGAAGGCCACCTCGTGCTGGAAGGCCAGGTGGATGACGCCGTCTGAGTCGGCCGCCGCCTTGGCCAGGGCCTCGGGATCGTCGAGGTCGCCCCGCTGAACCGTAGCGCCCGCGGCTTCCAGGCGCTGTGCTGATTGGTCGGAGCGGGCCAAGCCGACCACCTCGTGGCCGGCGCCGAGGAGTTCGAGGACGACGGCTGAGCCGATCCAGCCCGATGCGCCGGTGACGAATACTCTCATGACTGACCTCCGAAGCTATAGTGATGTCGGTAACAGACATCACTATAGGACCGATGTCAGTGACTGTCAACACCTAGGATGGAGATCATGGGTCGATGGGAGCCGGACAGTCGGGGCAGGCTGCAGGAAGCGGCCCTCGCCCTGTACGCAGAGCGCGGGTTCGACCAGACCACGGCCGCCGAGATCGCCGCCCGGGCCGGTGTGACCGAGCGCACCTTCTTCCGGCACTTCACCGATAAGCGGGAAGTGCTCTTCGGCGGCTCCGGGCTCCTTCGAGAGCGGATCGTGTCGGGCGTCGCCGGGGCGCCCGCGGGGCACACGCCCCTCGAAGCAGTCGCTCGCGGTCTCGACGCCGCAGCCGCCCTGCTCGGCGAAGCCCGCCGGGATCTCTCCGCCCAGCGCCAGGTCGTCATCGCCACCAACCCCGAGCTACGAGAACGCGAGCTGGCCAAGCTGGCCGACTACGCCGCAGCAGTTGCCGCCACCCTGCGCCAGCGGGGCGTCGGCGAATTGCAGGCGACCTTGGCCGCGGAAGCCGGCATGTCGGTGCTCCGTGTGGCCATTGAGCGCTGGGCGAACGGCCATGATGACCGGAGCCTTCCCGTCATCATGAAGACCTCCATGGCCGAACTGCGAGCCGTGACCGCCCGTAGCTGAGCCACGTCGCCGGGAGATGCGCTCCCTCCATGCCATGCCGAAAAGGTCGTCGCAGCCCGTCACCGATCGTGAGGAGGATGGCGTCGCTGAACTCTGCTCCACGACGTCTGGCAGCAATATCCGGCCTGGGTGTCACATTCGATGCGTGCGCGGTGTCTCTATGCCGAGAGCGTTTGCACAACGAAAGGGAGGAGATATCATGTCCAACAGCCCCAGGATCCCCATGGCCGAGCTGACCGGCTTGTACGGCGCAATGGTCAAGCGGATGTCCCGCAAGATGTTCGGCGAGGTACCCGAGCCCGTCGGGGTGGCGTGGCACAACCGCAAGGTGCTGAACCTAAGCTTCAGCATCGGTCGTAAGGCGCAGAAGTGGGACCGATGTGACGAGAACCTCAAGTCGTTCGCCCACATGGCCACGGCCAGCCTGATCGGCTGCAGCTTTTGCCTGGACTTCGGCTACTTCCAGGCCAACAACAAGGGACTCGACGTCACCAAGGCGCGTGAGGTGCCGCGGTGGCGGATGTCGGATGCCTTCACGCCGCTCGAGCGCGACGTCATGGAGTACGCGGAGGCCACGACGAAGACCCCACCGACCGTCACCGATGAACTGTCGGCCAGGCTGCTGGCGGCGCTCGGCCCGGCTGCGCTCGTGGAGCTGACGGCGTCCGTGGCGCTGGCCAACTTCATGGCCCGCTCCAACGTCGCCATGGGTATTGAGTCGCAGGAGTTCTCGGCCGCCTGTGACCTCGCGCCGCTCGCCCTTGCATCGTCAACATGAGTGACGACCCGTTCGTCGCTCACCGTGGCCTGCTGTTCACCGTCGCCTACGAGATGCTCGGCTCAGCGGTCGACGCCGAGGACGTCGTGCAGGAGACCTGGCTGCGGTGGTCCGGCGTGGACCAGGCGGAGGTGCGTGACCCGCGGGCCTATCTGGTCCGGATCGTCACCCGGCAAGCGATGAACCGGCTCCGCTCGGTGTCGCGGCGCCGCGAGGAGTACGTGGGGGAATGGTTGCCGGAGCCGCTGCTCACCAGTCCCGATGCGGCCGAGGACGTCGAGCTGGCCGAGAACGTCTCGATCGCCATGCTCACGGTGCTCGAGACCCTCGGTCCGGCCGAGCGGGCCGTGTTCGTGCTGCACGAGGTGTTCGAGACGCCCTACGACGAGATCGCCGAGGTCGTGGGCAAGACTCCGGCCGCGGTCCGCCAGATCGGGCACCGTGCCCGCGCCCACGTGGCGGCACGCCGGCCGCGGATGCAGGTGGACCGGGCCCAGCAGGAGGCGACCGTCCAGAAGCTCATCGCCGCCATCTCCTCCGGCGACGTGCCGGGACTGCTGGAGGTCCTCGCCCCTGAGGTGGTGCTCATCGCCGACGGCGGCGGCCAGGTGCGGGCGGCTCGCAAGCCGATCACCGGCGCCGACAGGGTGGTGGCGTTCCTGGCCCGCGTGACGGATCTCCCGGACCTGGTGGCGACCGTGGCCTGGGTCAACGGGATGCCGGGCGCCCGGGTCGAGGCCGGTGGCGGAACCACCGCGGTCAGCCTGGTGGTCGAGGACGGCCGGGTCACCCGGATCTACGCCATCAGCAACCCGCAGAAGCTTGGTCGGCTCGAGAAGGTGGCCGAGCTGCGACGATGACCGTCCACGGGTACTGACCGGAGAACCTCGCGATAACTCATTGACCGGTGTTCGTCCCAGGCTGCGCTACGCTGCCGAAAATCTCAGCACCCTGTTCCATTACCTCTTACGGGTCACGCGTTTTGACACGTAGCTCGACGAACGGGTGGCGAGAAGGCCCTGGACAATAGTTCCGATGAGGAAATCCGAGTATCCATTGTCATCCCCCTTGATTCTGGGATTGACAGTGGTCGTCTTGGTCGCCGTCGTGGTCCTGGTGGGATCGCACGGATCAGTCGCCAAACCCGGGTCCGGACTGAAAACCGCCGAGAAGTCCGGATTGAATGTAGCCAAGAGATCCGCTGTCGACACTCCCGAGAGCACCCCGGCAAGCGGGTTGACCATGCCGGTTCTGCGTCAACGAATCGTTGCATACGCCCCAGGACAGATTGGCTACACAGCCGACCCTTCGGCGTCTGCACCGTGGTGAGTTGCCGGATGCACAGCGGACTAAGCGTCGTGTGAAGGGTCCTTTCAGCCGCATTCCTACACCGTTAAGGAGCGTCCGTGAGAGCTGGACGACCATGAGCTAGGAGTACAAGATGGACATGTGAGCTTTTTCGACGAATTTCCCGCGCCCCCTCCGAGACCAAAGCCTTCTCGCAGAGAGCCAAAGCCGTGGGACGGTCCTCCAGACGGATGGATTGGCGGGTGGGTGCCGTGGCGCGTCCTTCTGCATCGTTCAGACAGCGGCCTCGCGGTCCTACGGGATTTTGAGGCCTTTCCCACGGGCCTCGAGTTCTCACTGGTAACGCGCCTGAAGGAAGACCCATCAGAACGAGAGGGGCCAGGGGGACGTCACGCATTTTTCGCCCTGGGTAGTGGTCTGCGGCTGGGGGTGGCGTTCGCTGACGGCCGAAAGACGGTCGCCGGACGGAGCCTGAACCAACAACCAACGGGAGACCCCAGCCAACCCGTGCTCCGACCAGGCGGCGGGGGCGGAGGCGGGAGTACGTACCGTTTGAGCCTTTGGCTCTGGCCGCTACCTCCACCGGGTCCGCTGACATGGGTGAGTCACTGGCCGGACCGTAATCTTCCCGAGACCTCGGTGGAAGTCGACGCCACGATTCTCGAAGCCGCAGCAGGTGAAGCAGAGCAGCTCTGGGAAGTCGACTCGAATGAGACGGACCAACCACGGTGGGGTGCGCACTCAAGTTCGTTTCAAGTGGGAGGTGCTGTCAAGCGTGATGCGAGCGAACCCGCGGGTCGCGGGACAGAATTTCCCGCTGTGATTGCGTCAGCCCGAGCATCAATCCGGACGACCGAGGTGGGATTCATTAACCGCAATGCCCAGACAGTCCTGCGGGCTACTGGATTGCCGGGAACGGACCATGGCCAGTACATCTACGTGCTGCGGTGCGGTCATTGCGACGCGGAATATGGAGCGAATGGCTCGGATATCCATCTCCGTCGTTGCCCATCCTGCGACGGCGGACGGCCAGGCCTACCCGTCGGGTAGCGTTCGTATCGGCCTGTCACGAACTTGCGGCAGTAACCAACGTCGCGTACTTCACGTCCACCACCGGGACAGTGTCCGTTCCGCCTATCTTCGTAGTGTACGTATCTGTACCGGTGGTGATTCCCCAGAATTGAATCACATCATTTTCGATGAAATTCTGCGCCACGGCTGAGGGCGGCAGTTGCAGCTCAACTACGTTGCTCCAGAAACCGTAGCCGTCGTTCGTAACGTCGACAAGCATCTCAGTGGACCCGGTGTTCGAGTCGTATTGGAACACCTGAGCTTGGTAGTTCACGCACGTTCCTTGAGCAGCATTAGGACTCGACAGCGCCCCGTACGCGGGCGAATTCGTGCAGGACGCTTCGTACTGGGCCGGTGTCGGTGGAGGTGGCACGGTAGTCGGCGGCACGGTAGTCGGTGGCACCGTGGCCGGCTCGGTGGTGCCGGTAGCTGTGTGGGCCAATGCTGACGCGGGCACCCCCGGATTATTGGTCTTGTGGTGTGAACCGGTGAGGTCCACAGCCAAAGCGACGACCGCGATGACGATAACCATCGGGATAACGAATGCGGGACCCGTAATTTTCCGCTTTAGGTCAGGGGGCGCAACGTTGTCTCCGACAGGCGGACCTTCAGCGGGTGGTTCGGATGAAAATGCTCCGGGCGGAACGAGCATCGGTGCTGTGGCAACACCTCGTCAGATGGAGCTGAGACTTGCTGAGGTGGGGACGGATTTGACTCAGCACTTGGGGCGCCCTCCTCCCACGGATTGAAGTACGGAGGTGGGTGCGAGGGCGACGGCGGCGGTGGCGGGGGCGCACTGGAATACGGAGGTTGGCCTACGGGCGCCGGCGCGGGTAGTAGTGGAGTGGGCGGGGGGCGGCGGTGGCGCTACAAGTGGAATTGAGGCGGCGGTAGCTTGGCTGGGAACCTCGACGGCTGCTACTTCAGGGGTCACCGGTGGCTGGGGAACCTTGTTCGAGGCTGGAACAACCTGCTTTATCAGTGACCGGCCGCACTCGCCGCAGAACTTGGCCCTATCCGTAGCCTGGGTTCCACACCCCGGACAGTATCGGTACGTCCCTACCTCGTCATTGTCATTCGACATTTGGACCCTGCTCGCCTTCTAACGAGCTTTCTACCACCCCGTCCCCGCGATGATGGCGCCGTTCAAGTGAAGGGTGTTAGCGCCGCCCTCGTAGGGGGCATCGCCCTCGGTGACGACCGACCCGTTGGCACTCGCAATCCAGTAGCCTCCGCCGTCTGACGTTGTGAAGATGGCTGAGGCAGGGTTGAATCCTCCGACCTCGTTGACAGCGCTGCCGTAGTTCACGGCATCTCCGGCGCTGTAGACCACGCCGTTCGCGTAGAGCAGGTAGTACCCACCCCCGTCGTAGCTCCGTACGGCTGCAACAACGCCCGACACCGCGGGTTCTCCTGGGGAGGGAGCGTCACCGAACGGGATGACGTAACCACCCTGGGTGACCACCCAGTAGCCGTTACCCGTACCGTCGGGGACGACGGCTACGGCCGCGCCACCTGGGCACCCACCGATACCAGGGCAGGAGCCCTCGAACTTCGCATCACCGAAGGTGAAGACTCCGCCGTCAGCGCCGACCATGAAGTAGCCGCCGCCGTCAGCCGACGGGACCATACCGATGATTGGAGCGTTGAGGCTGCGCGGCGCACCCGACCCGTAGGGAGCTATCCCGAGGCCTGGGATTGACCCGTAGAAGCCCGCGGTACCGAAGGAGAAAATGCCCCCGTCCGATGCCACCAACCAGTACCCCAGGTCGCCGGCTGTCGGCGTGATGCCAACCACGGGACGCTGGAGCCTGAGACTGCCCGTCGACCCATAGAACTGAGCGTTGCCAAAAGAGAAGATCCCGCCATCGGAACCGACCAACCAGTAACCGTGTGAGACCGTGGACGACGGCGACGTAACCACCGGTGGGGTCGGGGTCGGACTCGGGGTTGGGGTCGGGGCAGGAGTGGGCGGTATCACCACAGGCGGTGGGGGCGGTGGCTGGCTTGGACCACTGACGTTCAACGTCTGGGTGCCAGAAGATGGGTAATCATCGCCTGCATAGGTGGCCGTAATCGTGTCATTTCCCACTGCTGCCTCAGTGGAGTTGCATTGCCCGATCCCGCCTCCGAACCCACCCTCAAGGGGCGCCGTGGTACACAGCGGAATCAAGCCATCTGTGAAGCTGACACTGCCCGTTGGGTAAGGACCACCCCCATCAGTGACTATGGCTGCGTAGGTGACGACAGCCCCGACGGTGACTGCCGAAGGGCTGACCGTAACATTGGTCACTGTCACAGGGAGGTAGGTGAAGTTCGCATTCGGTGAAGCCGAAGATGGGCCACCACCAGACGTCGCAACCGTAACGGGAACCGTTTCCCCCGCACCCCCAGCGCATACAGCAGAACACGCCGGACTTTCGACTTCAATCTCGGTAGATGAGACCGGCGTGATGGTTGATATTCCGAGAAATGGCCCGAACTGGACGTCGTCCGTTCCGGTCAGATTGGTGCCCGTAACGATGACCTCTGTTCCACCTGTGGTAGGTCCTGACGTCGGGGAGATGCCAGTGACAGTCGGGGGTGAAGCATCACCAACGGTCAGAAAGTTTGTTCCCGAGGACGTACCGAGACCCCATCCCTCTGATTCCGCGCAGGCGCAGGCCGATCCGCCGCTGTAGTTTCCAGTGATGGTCTGGAGGCCAAGAGCCAAGTTTGCAGTCGTGGCACTGCACGATCCTGCTACTTCGCCAGCCGAAACACTGGCTAGCGATGCTGTGCAGATAGGCGTTGCTCCGCTTGTGAAGGCCACCGAGCCGGGAGTGACTACGACATCATTCGCCGCACTTGGGACCGGGAAGTTGCCAGTGACCGTCGCTGAGAAGGTGACAGCTCCGGGATAGGTAACCTCCGTCGGACTGACGCTGATAACGGTCGTAGTACTTTCGGTGACGTCCTCTGCTGAGGTCGGTGACCCTGAGAACATTAGCGGGCTGAGAACAGCCAGCAGGAGTCCTATTGCGGCTGCTCTGATTTTCACGTTCATTGCCTTTCGTTATGAGGCGGTCACAGCGTTCCAAATAGCACCGGTTGTGGTGGAATAAACGGGGTTGGCGGGACGAATCGTCGTCCCAGTGGTCCCGCCGTAGCGTTTCACACCGCCAGTGCCCAACCGCTGTCTGTAAGCAATCGACCGTCTCACCGCCGCGGCCCCTTGTTTCAGGTGGTCTTCTGGTCCGGCTGCCACAGTAGGCGCAGCTGGTCAAGGTCACTAGGGTCGAAAGTCCTAAATCTCCCAGCTAGCTCCCAGGTATGCGGCCGGGCCCGTGGACCTGGTCAGAAGGCGAGGTACTGGTGTACAGATCGAACCGACGCCGAACCCTCACCCACGGCCGCCGCCACTCGCTTGGTGGATCCCGATCGCAGGTCGCCGACGGCGAAGAGGCCGGGATGGCTGGATTCGAACGGCAGCGGCGACCGGGCGGCCGTCTGCCAATCCTGACCGAGCTGGTCGGGGGTCAGCGAGAGGTCGGTCAACACAAAGCCAGCGTCATCGAGGGCCGCGCAGCCGTTGAGCCAACCCGAGGAGGGGTCCGCCCCAATGAAGGAGAACAGTCCGGAGCATGGGAGGACGATGGTGCCGTCGGGGCCGTTGAGATGCACTGCTCGTAGGGTCTCGTCCCCGTCCAGAGCGACGATGGTGGCGCGTGTTTGAACCGTGATGTGAGGGTCGGCCTCGACTCGTTCGACCAGATAGCGCGACATGTCCTTGCCGAGGTCCGAGCCTCGGATGACGAGTGTGACCCCGCACCCGCCCTGGCTCAGGAAGATGGCCGCCTGACCGGCCGAGTTGCCACCTCCGACGACCACCACGGGCGACCGGCCGCAGATGCGTGCCTCCATGTCGGTGGCGGCGTAGTACACGCCGTTGCCTTCGAAGTCGCTCAGTCGTGAGGCCTCCAGCCGGCGGTAGGAGGCGCCGGTTGCGGCGATGACCGCCCGTCCCGCGACCTCGCTTCCGTCGCTCAGTCGCACGACCAAGTGCCCGGCGCGGCTTCCCAGCGAGACGACCGTGCAGGGCACGGTGAGGCTGGCCCCGAACTTTTCGGCTTGGATGATCGCCCGCTGGGTGAGCTCCTCACCAGAGATGCCCATGGGAAACCCCAGGTAGTTCTCGATCCGTGAGCTCATCCCTGCCTGCCCACCGGGTGCGGTCATCTCCACGCCCAGCGTGCGCAGCCCTTCGGAAGCTCCGTAGACGGCCGCCGCCAGGCCGGCTGGGCCGCCCCCGACAACCACCAGGTCGAAGCAGCGATCCGGCAGGCTCTCGACCGTGAGTCGGAGATAGGCCGCCACATCGCCTGGAGTGGCCTGGCGCAGCACGGTGCCGGTGGCGATGACGACAGGCAACTCCGTCGCGGCGATGCCGAACTGCCCCAGCAGAGCTTCCACCTGAGGGTCACTATCTGCATCCAGCCACTCGTGAGGTATGTGGGTCCGGACCAGGAACTCCCCGATGCGGAGGGATTCGGGGGAGAACCGTGACCCGATGACCCGGATCGCCGGCGCTGCTCCCGTCATGAGCAACCCTCGCCGGGCTACGAACGCGGCGAGGATGGTGTCTCCCAGCCGAGGATTCGTCGCCATCAGTTGCCGCAGCCGGTCTCGGGAGACCACGACAACTTCGCCTGGACTGACGACCTTGGCCGAGACGAAGACCCGTAGGCCGCTCAGCATGTTCAGCTCGCCAAGAAAACGGCCGGGTCCGTGGTGAACGATGACGCTCTCGCCACCATCGACCGCCACCACGATGTCGACCTCGGCGCTAACCACGACGAAGAAGTCATAGGAGTCGTCGCCCTCTCGGAAGAGGTACTCCCCCTCCGAGACCTGGCGTCGAACGCCCAGCTGGGTGACCAACGCCATGTCTGCCGCGTCCAGCGTCGGAAAGGCCTCATCTTCATCTGTCATGGTGCGGACCCTCCGTTCCTATGCAACCCCTCCGGGAACAGTGACGACGTCAACTTTTCAGCCACCGTATTCGACCGGAGCCCGGTCACCCCCAGCTAGGAGCGGGGGACTACGGTGACCAGGGTCTCAGACCCGTCGGCCCCCCACGATCTGTACGATGAGGGGCAGCCTGGGCGGCTTCGAGTCGGTCAGGATTGAGGTGGGGTGCTCGACCGAGTGTCGGAGCACAACCGGGTAGCGGCCGTCCCGACCGCCCACGCCCACCGACGCTTCGTCGGCGTGTTCGTCGTACTCAATGTAGGCAAGCGGCATCCGCTCCGCTTCGAGAGCGTCGCCGAACTCAGCATCGAGCAATTCGATCGTGACGTCGTCGCCCGTGCGCACCTGGGTGAGCTCGTCGAGCAGTCTGTGCCAGTCTTCCCTGGGCCGCTCATGGATCACGTCCGTGTGCCGGTGCTTCGCACGCCCTGCCACAACACGATTTTCGCGCCGTGTGCGACTCAGGACAAGGGCCCTCCACGCGGACTTTGCTCGGGAGAGCTCTGAAGTCGCCGAGGTCAGGTGAGCTCGAAACGGTCGAGGTTCATGACCTTGTCCCACACCGCGACGAAGTCCCGTACGAACTTTGGCTGCGCGTCGTCGCAGGCGTAGACCTCGGCGATGGCTCGGAGCTGGGAATGCGATCCGAAGATGAGGTCGACGGCGGTAACCGTCCACTTGACTCTCCCCGTTTCGCGGTCGCGGCCCTCGTAAACGTGCTCGGTCGAGGACACACGCCACTCGGCGTCCATGTCGAGCAGGTTCACGAAGAAGTCGTTGGTCAGCGCTTCGGGTTGACCGGTCAAGACGCCGTGCTCGGCGTGGGCGGTGTTCGCACCCAGGACGCGCAAGCCGCCGATCAGCACCGTCATCTCCGGAGCCGTCAGGGCCAGCAGGCTCGACCGGTCGATGAGTAGCTCCTCCGGTCGACGCGTGTCGCCCGCTCGGAGATAGTTACGGAAACCGTCCGCGGTCGGCTCGAGCGCGGCAAAGGCGTCGACATCGGTCTGCTCGGCTGATGCGTCCGTACGCCCCGGCGAGAACGGAACCTGAACATGGTTGCCGGCGTTCTGGGCAGCCTGCTCTACCGCGGCACATCCGCCCAGGACGATCAGGTCGGCGAGGGACACCTTCTTCCCATCCGTCCGCGAGCTGTTGAAGTCGGCCTGGATCCTCTCCAGGGTCTCCAGCACCTTCGCCAGCTCGGGAGGATGGTTGACCTCCCAGTCCTTCTGCGGAGCGAGGCGTAGACGAGCGCCGTTTGCCCCACCGCGCTTGTCGCTGTCACGGAAGGTCGAAGCCGACGCCCACGCCGTGCTGACCAGCTGGGAAATCAGCAGTCCGGAGGCCAGGATCTCGCCCTTCAGGACCGCAATGTCGTCCGCGTCGACCAACGGGTGATCAACAGCAGGTACCGGGTCCTGCCAGATGAGCTGCTCGGAAGGGACTTCAGGGCCGAGGTAGCGCGAAACGGGCCCCATGTCACGATGAGTGAGCTTGTACCAGGCCCTGGCGAAGGCGTCCGCGAACTCGTCCGGGTGCTCGTAGAACCGTCGCGAGATCGGCTCGTAGGCCGGATCGACCCGAAGTGAGAGGTCCGTGGTGAGCATCATCGGAGCGTGGCGCGTGGACGGGTCGTGCGCGTCGGGCACGGTGTCGTCCGCCGCTCGATCGGTGGGACGCCACTGGTGCGCGCCGGACGGGCTCTTCGTGAGCTCCCACTCGTAGCCGAACAGGTTTTCGAAGAACCCGTTGTCCCACTTCGTCGGATTGGTGGTCCAGATCACCTCCAACCCACTGGTGATCGCGTCGTCGCCCTTGCCGCTGCCGAAGGTGTTCTTCCAGCCCAACCCCTGCAATTCGATCGGAGCTCCTTCGGGCTCGCGACCGACATAACGCGAGCCATCGGCGGCACCATGGGTCTTGCCGAAGGTGTGCCCGCCGGCGATGAGCGCCACGGTCTCCTCGTCGTTCATCGCCATCCGAGCGAACGTCTCTCGGATGTCCCGGGCCGCGGCAACCGGGTCAGGGTTGCCATTGGGGCCCTCCGGGTTCACATAGATCAAGCCCATCTGCACCGCACCGAGAGGATCCGCCAGCTCCCGATCGCCGCTGTAGCGCTCGTCGCCGAGCCAGGTGTCCTCCGGGCCCCAGTAGATGTCCTCCTCCGGTTCCCAGACGTCCTCGCGCCCGCCGCCGAAGCCGAACGTCGTGAAGCCCATCGATTCCAACGCGCAGTTCCCGGCGAGGATCAACAGGTCAGCCCAGGAGATCTTCTGGCCGTACTTCTGCTTGACCGGCCAGAGAAGGCGGCGCGCCTTGTCCAGATTTCCGTTGTCCGGCCAGCTGTTGAGCGGCGCGAAACGCTGTGTGCCTGATCCCGCACCGCCTCGGCCGTCGTGGATCCGGTACGTACCGGCGCTGTGCCATGCCATACGGATGAAGAGGGGGCCGTAGTGGCCATAGTCAGCCGGCCACCACTCCTGCGAGGTCGTCATCACCTTGACGATGTCGGCCTTCAGGGCTGGGAGATTCAGCGTCGCGAATTCGGCCGCGTAGTCGAACTTCTTGCCCATCGGATCGATCAACGGTGAGTTCTTGGCGAGCGGTCGCAGGTTCAGCTGATCGGGCCACCAGTGCTGGTTGGCCATCGAACCACTTGCGGCCTGGGGATGGCTCATCACTGGGCACCTGGCTGCGGACGCTGCTCCTTCGGAGGAGGTAGCGGTTGCGCCCCCGTCGTCGTTGTTCATGGTGAATCCTTTCCCATTCATGTGGCTGGTAGTTCAGGTGCTGATAGTTCGGGAGCCGGTGCTTCAGCTCCTGGTCATGTGGCTGGTATCTCGGGCTTGCCGCTGTCCCTACGCCCCTTGGCAGACGGGGCACGTGCCCCAGTAGATGACCTCGGCTTCGTCGACGATGAACCCGTTGTCATCGGCAGCCTCCAGGCAGGGCCTGTACCCCACCGCACAGGGGACATCGACGGTGACGCCGCACCTTCGACAGACGAGGTGATGATGGTTGTCGTCCACCCGGTCCTCGTAACGAGCCGGCGAGCGTGCCGGCTGGATCCGTCGAATGAGCCCCTTCTCTGTCAGGATTCCGAGTGCGTCGTACACCGCTTGGCGCGAAACGGCACCGATCTCGGCCCGGGCGAACTCCTCAATCTCCTCTGCTGTGCCATGAGGTCGCCCCGACACGGCCTTCAGGACGGCCAGGCGCTGCGCCGTCACCTGCACACCGTGCCGGCGAAGTAGATCCGCTGAGTCCGCTGACTCTCCGAGCATGATTGCAGTATTAATCTTATTGTGTACTTTGTCAAGAGTTAGATTCGTCCCGGTATCTCAGCCAACCGTCCACTACCGACCCAGCCTGCTCCGAGCAGCGGCCACTGTCCGCCGAAACTGTTTGGCTTGCCCCATAGCCCGATGGCTCCGGGCGGGACCACCATCGGTAGCGTCGGGCCGATGACACTCTTCACACTCGGCGGCCTGGCCGCCGTTCCGGCGTCGACTAGAACCGACCTGCTCGCCCCGTCAACCCGTGCCTCGTTGGAGGCCGCCGAACTGCTTGACGCCGTCGGCGTGGTCGAGATCGATCCCGCGGTGTCCGACACGGCCATCACGCAGAAGGTTTTCGGGCTGTCCATGGACACCCTCGCCAACTGTGTCATCGTCGGCGGAAAACGGGAGGGGACCGAGCGGATTGCCGCCTGCCTGGTCCTGGCCACCGGCCGAGCCGACGTCAACAACGTGGTCAAGCGGTCGCTCGACGTGCGCAAAGCCTCCTTCCTCCCAGTGGAGCGCGCCGTGGAGCTCAGCGGCATGGAGTACGGCGGCATCACCCCCATCGGGCTCCCCGAGGACTGGCCGATCCTGATTGACCGCCGGGTGGTGGACACCGAGATCGTCATCATCGGCTCTGGCGTGCGGCGCTCCAAGATCCTGCTCCCCGGCCAGCTCTTGTCCCGCCTCGCAGGAGCCCGGGTCGTCGACAACCTCGGCGTCGGTCCCTACAGCGTCAGCAGTTCCTCGTAGAAGCCACCGATCTCTCGGTCACGGTCCACAAGGTGGACCTCGAGGATCCAGTGGGCGATTCGTCCCGAGGGGTCCTGCCCCCGTATCTGGCGGTGGTTGTCGGCGCAGAGGAGGGACTCGAGTTTTTCACCCTCCATGTTCTCATGCGGGAACTCTCCGACCAGGTGCCCGCAGTGCATGTTGCCGAACTCCCAGCCACGTTGCGCCGCCAGCCGCACAACCTCTACGTAGAGCTCGGCGGCGGTGATGTCCGCATGGGCGTCGAAGTAGTCCTTTCCCTCCGCGAACACCTGCTCGAGGTCGTCACGAAGGCGCAGCTTCACCGGTTCGTCCCCCTAGACCCAGGTGCGGCCGAAATCGGCCTCCCAGCCGACGAACACCGGGCCGAAGTCAGCAAAGACAATGTCGCCGTCGGCCATCACCCGGTCCGGAGGATCGACCGCGGTAAGGCTGAAGCGTATTGGGTCCCGACCGGACGATCCGCTTGTGCCAGTATTCCTGCACGCCGAAGCGGTCCGCGGCGAGCTCAGTGATCGCCCGACTCGCCTCGCTGTCACGTACGCCCGGGCCCAGGATGCCCGCGCCGGCAATCTCCTCGAACAATGCCGTCGCCCGCGCTTGCGCCTGGAGCAGCTCAGCCGCCCGGACTGACTCGTCGAGTTCCGTCACTCAGTCCACAGACAGGTCATGCCGGCCCATCCTTGCATGGCACACGCACGCCACGTTCCTCGCCAATCACTCCACCCGCCAGGGCAGCGAGACGATCAGGCCCCACCGATCAATGACCGCGCCTCTGCGGGTCCGACCACGAGATCGTGAAGGTCGCCACCCACCTCGAGTCGACCCGACTGTTCGATCCCGCCGACCTTCACCGGCTCGAACCCGGCCGTTCGGATCAATCGCTCGACCTCCTCGCCAGCACGGTCGTCGTCGGCCGCGTAGAAGAGGACCGCCGGCTCCGGTGACCGGTTGCTCGAGGACTCGAAGAGATTGGCCGACAGGGTCCCGAACGCCATGGCCAGGCGCGCCCCCGCCGGCAACCACCCGGCGACAATCTCGCCGGAGGACTGCCCTTTCGGCAAGAGATGTACGACGTTACCTTTGGCGTCGACACTGAGCGGGTTGCTCGGAACGACCACCAGTTTGTCGGTTAGCGGGTCGGCGATCTCGTCGATGACGCCCTCCAATACGGCAAACCGCAGCGCGAGGACGACGGCAGCGACTTCCCGCAACGCGTCGCGGTTGTCGACGGCGACGACCGCATTCGGGCCGATCTTTGCAGCCAGCATTCGAGCGGACTCCTGGTCAGCGCTCGAGAGCCGCAAAGTCTCGCCGCCTGATGCGAGCTGGCGGGCGATGACCGATCCGACCCCTCCGGTGCCGATGACCGCGGTGGTCATGACCGAAACCTTCTCTCGCCGGTGATCTCTGCCTTCACTCGGACTCCCCGCCGGACGTACTCGAGGGCCAGTGGGCGGGTGACCAGTCCCCCTCTGGGTCCGTGGTTTGACCCACTTCGATCAGATGACCGTCGGGGTCCCGGATGTAGCAACGGATCTCATACTGGTGCTGCTTCGGCGGCGTCAGGAATTGAGCACCCCGGGCACTCCATTCGGCGTACACGGCCGCGATGTCTTTGACCCGGATATTGAGGAAGCTGCTGACCCGGTCGGGATCGCGTGGCGTTTCCAGGGTGACCGCAGGCTTGTCGTCGGTCGGACCTCCGCCGACGTTGATGATGATCCAGCTGTTGGATAGTGCGACATAGGTCACGTCTCCTGAGAAGACCACCCTGCCACCGAGTACTTCGGAGTAGAAGCGCCGCGAGCGCTCGACATCGTCCGAGACGATGAAGTGGGCCAGCACAATGTCCTCTGGGGACGACGGGACCTCGGCCATTTAGCACCTCCACTGGTTGGATCTCACACCCGTCGTACGACGGGTCTGCAGCAGCCGATGTTACGACCGTAGAACCCGCACCGCTACCTACGTCGACTGGCTCAACGACCGCCGCTTCGGCAACGAGGTCGTCAAGATCCCGCCCGTAGAGTTCGAGGAACAACCACCACCGCGGCGCCGGGACTGGTGTCATCGCAGACGAGCGACTCCGCGTGAAACGCGGCCCCATTCAGGGCCCGCCGTCGACAAGGCCAAGGGCGTCGAGTCCGGCCGCCAGACCGAAGGACGCGAAGATCTCGGAATCCTGGAAAACCGAATTCCGGCTGATGCCTTCGGCAGTGACGGTGAAGATCTGGAGCGTGTGCAGCTCGTATCCATCACCGACGCGCCGATATGCGGCAAACCCGGGCTGGCCATTGGCCGCGACCGGCTTCAGACACCAGTCCGTTCCGGCCTGCTCGAAGACCCACTCCATGAACAGGCCGTAATTGCGGAGGCCGACGAACCAGTTGACCATCGGCGGCATCTCCATGAGCACGTCCTCGGTGAGCAGCCGCTTGAGACCTTCGACGTCGGCCTGCTCGAACGCCTTCATGTAGCGATCGACCCAGGCGCGCTGCTCGGCTGCGGACGGCTCGCTGAGACGATCCGGCCGGACCCCGACTTCCTTCACGCGGGTACGCGCCCGCTGCAGGGAACTGTTCACCGACACGACGGTGGTGCCGAGGATTTCCGCTGCCTCGGACGCCGAGAAGCGGAGCACGTCACGCAGGATCAGCGCACCACGCTGACGCGCCGACAGATGCTGCAGGGCGGCGGCGAACGCCAAGCGCAGGCTGCTGCGGTCGATCACGGCTCCTGCGGGATCGTCCGCGTCCAGCAACGAGTCCGGCAAGGGCTGGAGCCAGGCGTTCTCTCCCCGGATGAGCGGCCCGAGCGGGTCCGACGCGGCCACCACCCCCGACGGCAGCGGACGGCGGCCGCGGACCTCCAAGGCGGTCAGGCAGGCGTTCGTCGCGATCCGGTAGAGCCAGGTGCGCAGCGAACTGCGCGACTCGTCGTACTGCTCCCGCGCCCGCCACGCCCTCAGGTACGTGTCCTGCACCAAGTCCTCTGCATCATGAGCCGAGCCGAGCATCCGGTAGCAGTAGGCCAGCAGCTCCGTTCGGAACGGTTCGGCCAGGCGATCGAAGCCTTCTACCTTCGTCGTCACGCCCACGCCCCTTCTCTGCCCCTGTCATGGTTCACCGCCCAGGCGCCAGCGCCGGGCTGTTGTGGTAGGCGGCGATCAGCCACTGGCCGTCCCGCTTCTCCAAAACCCAGGTCGCGTTGACCTTACCCGTGTCCGGAACCTCGGTCTCGCCGGCGAACAAGATTCCGGATTCGCTGACAACGATCGCGGCGTCTCGGCCGACGAAGCGGAGGCTGAGCTGCCTGTTGTAGGTCGAGCTGCCCTTGAGTGGCCCCTCGAAGGCCAGGGCCATGTTCTCTCGGACCACGTCACGGCTGTCGCGGAGCGAGCCGGTCATGATGGCGGTCGCGTCCGCGGTGTAGTTGGCGACCATACCGTCGGCGTCGCCAGCTTCCCACGCCTTGTAGGAGTCAACCAGTACGGCCTGGATAGCGACCTCGTCTTGCGCACGACTGTCTGACATCGGATTCTCCCTTGTGATCGGTTCACCCGGGGTATTCCGGAGAACTCGTCACTACATACCGGCGGGGGGGTCACAACTCATCGCGCTCCGGTAAAGAAACCCGGCCGACCCACTCCAACCGTCCGGAGGACGACACGGGACGGCTATCCGTCGCGGTGCTTCAGTAAGGCGTTGCTACTTGCGGCGACCCGACAAGACCTGCTTGGACCGTTTCAGCAGGTAGTGCTTCTCCGGCTGACTCGCGGTGCGCCGAGCTGCGGCCTCGAAGGCTTCGCTGGCGGCGGTGTGATCTTCCGCCATGTCGAGGAGATGGCCTCGGACGGCGTAGAACAAGTGATGCTGGACCACTCGAGAGTCGTCTTGGAGGGTACCAAGAAGATCAAGACCGGCGATGGGACCGTGCACCATTGCCACTGCGACGCAGCGGTTCAGCGTGGCCATGGGGTTCGGCGAGACTTGATCGAGCAACTCGTAGAGGGCAAGCACCTGAGTCCAGTCGGTCTCCTCGACCCGTTCGGCTTCGTCGTGCACGGCGGCGATCGCCGCTTGGATTTGGTAGGAGCCGACGGGGCCAAGAGAGAGCGCACCGGTGACAAGCGCCACCCCCTCTTGGATCAATCCCCAATCCCACCTCCTGCGGTCCTGCTCACCGAGCGGCACGACCTCCCCGCCGGGCGTGATCCGAGCCGGACGGCGCGCCTCGGTCAGCAACATAAGCGCCAGGAGACCGGTCGTCTCCGTGTCAAGAGGACGGAGACGGTGCACCTCACGGGTCAGCCGGATCGCTTCGGTCGTCAGTTCAGTCCGGTGCACCTGTGGACCCGACGACGAGGTGTACCCCTCATTGAAGATCAGGTACAGCACGTGCCGAACAGATCGCGTGCGCTCCTCGATCTCTTCGGGGGGTGGAATCGAGAAGACGGCGCCGGCGTCTCGGATGCGCTGCTTGGCCCGGCTGATGCGCTGTCCCATCGTGGACTCGGGCACGAAGAACGCACCAGCGATCTCGGCGGTGGAGAGCCCACCCACCGCCCGAAGGGTGAGGGCGATCTGCGCCGGCGCGTTGAGGGCCGGGTGGCAACACATGTACAGCAGAACCAAGGAGTCGTCCCGGTCTTTGTCGGCCGCCTCACCGAGCCCAGCCAGCTCGGCCGGAGGGGCGCCGACAACGAGGCGCTCCTCGCGGCGCCGCCGTGCGGTATCGCTGCGAACGTGGTCGATGAGTCGACGGGTGGCAACCGTAAAGAGCCAACCTCTCGGATATTCGGGTACGCCGCTCTTCTTCCATTCCACCGACGCCTCGAAGAGCGCTTCTTGGACAGCATCTTCGCAAAGGTCGAGCTGACCGTGCCGGCGCACGAGCGCGCCGAGGACTTGTCGTGCCAATTCCCGCAGCAGGTCCTCGACGCCCTCCGTCTGCGTCACATTTCCTGCCCGGCCTCGTGCAAGATCGGCCACACATCAACAGCATTGTGGGCCGCGAAGGGATACTCGGCTGCGATCTCTAGAGCGCGCGCCTCGTTCCCACAGTCGAGAATGAAAAAACTCGACACGAACTCTTTGGCCTCGAGGTAGGGCCCGTCGGTCACGGCCGGGACCCCGTCGCGTACCCTTACCGTCTTGGCCGTCACCTCGTCGCCCAAGCCGTAGGCGGCCAACAGCTCGGCGCTTTCGATGTGACGCTTGTTGAAGTCATCGACCTCCGCGATGGCTTTGCTCGCGACGTCTGGCGGGAACGATTGCCACAGGTCTTTGTTCCCATAGATGATCACCATGTACTTCACCTTGCCTCCTTGTGCTTGCGGGCCCGAACGGTCCCGTCGCCTATCAATCGGAGCCGACCGGCCATTCTCGACATGTCGACTCCGCCGGTCGAGCGGCTGTTCGGGTATTCCAGTATTCACGACACTCGAGCCGGAAGTGTCGAAATCTTGCCCACTGTCACGGATCCGTCGAGGTGGCAATACCCCAACCTCCGGCTTGAGCTTCGGTGGTCGGCGCATAGAGCTTGGCAAGGAGCGCCACCAATTGACGACGCTCGTCGGCGTCGAGCGGGGCCAAAAACTGGCGATCATGTTTGTCGACGGCTCTGGCGATATGAGCCAGAGTTGTTCGCCCGCTCGGGGTGATCGAGACCACATGTCGACGGCGGTCTTGGGCGTCGGGCGCCCGCTGTGCGTACCCCTTGGTCTCAAGCGTATCCAACAACTCGACCATGTTCCCGCTGTCGATACCGAGCGCCCGGCACAAGTCCTGTTGCGACGAACCTGAGCGGGACCCCAGGGCGCTCAGAACCAGGAAGTGGAGCGGCCGGACGTCCCATCCCGCCAGTACGTCCTTGAACCCCGATTGCACCGCCGTACCGACCCTCGACAGTAGGAACCCCGCCCGGTCGGTGGGAATCTCGGGAGATGCTTCGGGGGCCACGACATACTCCTATCTGATACAGTTACTGTATATTACAGCGGAATGGTCGAGACGGTGACTCACGAGCCACGAACAGAGCAACGGTGACGGCGGTCAGTGTGACGGGGCTGCGCAAGTCATTCGGTTCTGTTCGTGCCCTCGACGACGTGAGCTTCGAGGTGGAGCCGGGTCAGGTCTTCGCTCTCCTCGGCCCCAACGGCGCCGGCAAGACCACGTCGATCGAAATCCTCGAGGGGTTCACCGGTCGGGATTCCGGAACCGTGCGGGTTCTGGGGGTCGACCCGGGTGAACGACACCAGCAACGTTGGCTCCGGACGAGACTGGGGATCGTTCTCCAGGAACTGGCGGTCGAGCCGTTCTTCACCGTCCGTCAGGTCCTTGATCGCAATGCGGGCTTCTACCCCTCGCCTCGCCCGGTCGGTGAGGTCATCGAGCTCGTCGGGCTCAGTGAGAAGGCCGATGCCAAGGTGAAGACACTCTCTGGTGGCCAGCAGAGACGGCTCGACGTGGGTCTGGGCATCGTCGGCAATCCCGATCTCCTGTTCCTCGACGAGCCCACGACCGGACTCGACCCCGCTGCCCGGCGCACGACCTGGGACCTGATCCGCAGGCTGTCCGGCGAAGGCACGACCGTGCTGCTCTCCAGCCACTACATGGATGAGGTCGAGGCGCTGGCCCACAACGTGGCCGTGTTGGCCCGCGGTCGGGTCGTAGCCACCGGAGCACCGTCTTCGCTCGGGGGACGCGACCACGGGAACGTCACGATCCGCTTTACCCTTCCCGAGGACGTGAGTCCAGCCGTACTGCCCGTCGCCCCCTCAGCGCTCGATGGCCGGACGGTCGAGATCACCACCGGCGATGAGGTGGCAGTTCTCGCCCGGATCCTCAACTGGGCACTCGAGGGCGGAGTCGAGCTCCACGGCCTCAGTGTTACCCGGATCACGCTCGAGGATATCTACCTCGACCTGACCCGATCGAACGCCGACGGGCCGGAGAGGCAGGACCGGTGACAGAGCGCACTGCCACGGAGATTCTGAAGCCCGGGCGTCTGAACGATATGGGACTCATCGCCCATATGGTCCGCTACGAGCAGCTGTCGTTCTGGGTGAACCGGATCGGGGCAGCCTTCACGGTGGGGTTCTCCGTGGTCTTCTTGGTTCTGCTCGGCGCCAGCGCCGGCAACTCACGGACCAGCATTCTGGGGAACATCAAACTGGTCGACTACTACGTCCCCGGCTTCGTCGCCTACGGGGTCATGGCGGCCGCCTTCACCACCCTCGCCGTCACTCTCGTCGTCCGTCGAGAGACCGGCCTGCTCAAGCGTCTACGCCTGAGCCCACTCCCCACCTGGGTTCTGATCATCGCCATCTTCATCAGCACGATGATCGTCGCGGCGGTCCAGGTGATACTGCTGTTGATCATCGGCCGACTCGGCTACGGGGTCCACCTCCCAACCTCGATCGCCGCATTCGTGGTCGTGCTTCTGGTCGGGATCGCCAGCTTTGCCGCCATGGGAGTGGCCATGAGCACCGTGATTCCCAATCAGGAGGCGGCAGGGCCGGTGACCAGCATCGTCTTCTTCGTGTTGCTGTTCCTGTCCGGGCTGTGGTTCCCGCTCAAGGCCCATTCGGGCCTCGCGACGTTCTCGAATTACTTCCCGGTGCGCCACTTCATCCTGGCCGTGGCCGCGCCGTTCGAGTTCCAGCCTGGAGTCTCACCGTGGCCCTGGCACGACTTGCTGATCGTGGCCATCTGGGGAGCGGTGGCAACCGTGATCGCCCTCCGACGATTCCGTTGGTCACCTCGCCGGAGTTGAAACGCTCGATTTGGCGGGCTCGCGTCGTGGTTGCATAACGACGGGTGCCACAGCTGCAAATCGACATTGGCGCACCGGGGTCCCCGATGAGGTCAGCTGTCGACTTGGCCCTCTCGACGGTATTGACCCAGGGAGTTGGGTTGGCGTAAGCATCTAGTGTTGGACGAGATAGCGGTTCTTCCCAACTGATCGGCCCTCGAAATGATGACTCCGTCCAGGAACTACTCGCTCGTGAGCTGCCAGGGCGGCGCGCTATGGGTGCACCGGTTCGTGAAATCCTCCTCGGCGGTGGGGGCAGCGGTGCGCTGATGATCCTTCGCTTTGCCAACTGCGAGCTGGACGTGGCCCGGGTCACCCTTCGCCGCGACGGTCGGGAGGTGAAGCTCGAGCCGCAAGCGTTCGACGTGCTCTGCTACCTCGTCGAGCACCGAGGTGAGGTCGTCCGCAAGGAGCAGCTCCTCGATGGCGTCTGGGGCGACCGTTTCGTGAGCGAGTCAGCACTCACGACGCGCATCAAGTCCGTTCGCCAAGCGCTTGGGGATGACGGCAGCCGCCAGGCGATCATCCGGACGGTGCACGGCAGAGGCTACGAGTTCATCGCGACCGTGGAGACGCTCGAGGGGCGCGCTCTCGAACACGGAGCGCCAGCGCCACCGCCAGATCCGACGCTCCCCGCGGCGATGCAAACACTCATCGGCCGCGAGTCGCTCCTCGAGCGACTCGCCGAAGTCCTCCGGGAGCACCGCCTCATCACCCTCGTCGGTCCGGGGGGTGTCGGCAAGACGTCAGTGGGCTTGGAACTGGCGCGCCGCATCGCCGACCGCTACCCCGACGGGGTGAAGCTGGTCGAGCTCGTAGCCGTCGGCGACGAGGACGCCACGCTCGAGGCCGTCGCGACGGCGATCGACGTGCACTTCCGGCGTGGCAGCTCCATCGGGGACGCAATCATCGAGACACTGCGGCTGCGATGTTCACTCGTCGTGCTCGACAACTGCGAACACCTTGTCGAGCCGGTGGCGTCCCTCGCCGCCCGAATCGTCCGCGAGGCGCCGGCCGCCTCCATCGTGGCGACCTCTCGCGAGCCGCTCGGGCTCCCAGGTGAACAGGTGTGGTCGGTCGACCCACTGTCGACGGGAGACGCCGGGGCCGGGGCCCTCGCCGGGGGTGGCCTCGGCCGCGCCCCGGCGGTGGCGCTCTTCGTTGAGCGCGCCCGCGCGTCCGATCCGGAATTCGAACTCAGCGAGCAGAACGCGAACTCGATCGTCGAGATCTGCCGGCGCCTAGATGGGATCCCGCTCGCGATCGAGCTCGCAGCGGCACGGGCCCGGACGATTGACCTCGCAGAGATCGCGTCGCGCCTCGATGAACGGTTCAGTCTGCTGAAGGCCTCCCGCCGCGGAGGCGACCCTCGCCACCGGACGATGGAGGACGCCATCAGCTGGTCCTACGACCTCCTCGCGCCCGAGGAGCAGGAGCTGTTCAGTGCCCTCGCCGTCTTCGCCGGGCCCTTCGACCTCGCGTCGGCCGAGTCGACCTGCCGCTCGGGTGACGCGCTCGACTTGCTCACTCGCCTCGTCGAGCGCTCCATGGTGTCGGTTCGCCGCCCCGCCGGCGGGGGCACCCGTTACGAGCTGCTCGAGACGCTTCGTGAGTACGGCCGGAGCCGCATGAGCTACGACCGTCGCGCGGAGGTCTTCGGGTCGCATGCAGCGCGCTTCGCTGCGCTGGCGCGCTTCGTCGAAGAGGAGATTCGCACGCCGGGCGAGCCGCAGGCGATCGAACTAGCGGACGCGTCGTTCGCGGACCTGCGCGCCGCGCAGCGCTTCGCCCTCGAGACTGGGGACCTCGACACCGCGCTCGGGCTCATCGTGTCGTCTCGGGAGTTCGCCATGCGGGCCATGCGCTATGAACTCTTCGCCTGGGCGGATGCCGCTTGTCGGGCGGAAGATGCGCTCGAGCACCCCCTCGCGCCCCTACTCACGGGAGTTCGTGCCTACGGCGCGTGGGTCCGCGGCGAGTTCGAGCTCGCGGTCGCCCTGGCCCACGAGACTCGCGCCTTGGAAGACGGTCTCGGCGTCGAACCGAGCGGGCTCGCGGAGCGGGCACTCGGGAACACGCTGCTCGTGCTGAACGACGAGGTCGGCGCACTTCACGCCTCGGTACGCCAGGTGGAGTTGGCGGAGGCGTCCGGCGTCGCGTCGCGGATCGTGCACGCGTGCTACATGGGTTCGGTCGGAATGAGCGCCAACGACAATCTCGAGGGCGCCGCCAAATTCATCGCCCGTGCCCGGGGGCTCGCCGCAGTGACGGGCAGCCCGACCGACCTTGCTTCGGTCGCGGTCGCCGAAGGCTTCGCCAGTCGCAGCGACGAGGGAGCGCTGGCGGCCTTCCTCAGGGCGGACGAACTCGCTCGGATGGCGGGGAACCGGTGGATGGGCGCATTCGCCCTGACCGAGGCGTGCGGGTTCCTTGTCCACCTCGGCGATCTCAAGCGCGGTTGCGCTGGCTTAGCGGAGACCGTCGACCTTTGGTACCGCTCCGGCGAGTGGGCTCAGCAGTGGCACACGCTCTCGCGCTGTGTCATTGCGCTGTACCACATCGGCCAAGCAGAGCTGGCGGTGGAACTGATCGGAGCGATCGACGCACACTTCATGTTCGGCGTCACGCCGATTTCGGCAAGGTTGCGCGACGTGGCACTCGCCACGCGGGACGAGCTCGAAAGCGGGCTCGGTGGAGTCCGCGCCGCTGAGCTCGCGGCGATCGGGTCGTCACGCCCGGTCGATGCGGTGGTCCATCGGGTCCGGAACGCGCTGCTCGCCCGCCCCCTCGACGACTGAGCGGCAGGATCGGCGTTCGGCCCGGGTGGGACGTGCGCCGTGGAGGTACGCAAGTAGGTGCGGGAGCAACTCGACCGCGTCGTCCCCCACTCCCGCGATCAGGTTCGAGCGGCGTCGCCGGAGGAACGGGAGCCCGAGAACATAGAGTCCCGGGACCGGGGAGACGCCGCCGTCGTGCGCGATTCGACCGCGACGGTCGAAGGCAGCCGGCTCCAGCCACGGATAAGAGGGGCGGTACCCGGTTGCCCAAATCACGGTGGTGAACCGCTCGAGGTCGACCTCGGTGGGTACCGCACCGAGGCGGGTCGGCTCTGGTCGGTCGGGCCCGGTAACGTCGCCCGAGAGCCCGTGCTCGGTGACGAAGTCGTCGATGCGCTGGAGGAGGCGTGCCTGCTTCAGATCCGCGTTCGCCGTCAGGCTGGCGAGGGCGCCGGAGAATTGCGCCACCGGGCCGGACACCCGCATGAGCCGTCCGACGAGGTCGACGCCGGCGGCGGAGAGCGCGTTGAGGTCGAGCGGCATCCGTGCCGGGTTGCCGACTAGTTGCACCGAGGCGTGACGGCGTGCCCGCTCGATGTCTTCGACCTCGTCGTAGCGCTCATCGAGCTGGCCGATCGCCGCCAGCCAGCAGTAGATGTCGCGGCCTCGGTAGGTGCGCGGAAGCCGGACGTGCTCGCCGACCGCAAGGGTGACGCGACGTCCTGAGCGTCGGAGCTCGTCCGCGATCTGGACGCCCGAGGCCGACGCACCGACCACGAGCACGTCGCCCGTAGCGTCGAGTTGTGCGGGGCTCCGGTAGCGCATGGCGGTCACTTGGTTGATTCGGCGGGGCAGTTCGGCCGCGACCTCGGGGGTCCGCGGGTCGCTCGAGGCACCCGCCGCGACGACGACGGCCACGGCGCGGTAGCAGCCGTCGTCGGTCGCGACCTCGAAGCCGCCGGTCGCCCGCCGCACCTGCAGCACCGTGACCCGCGTGCGGACCGGGGCCCCCGTGCGGCAGGCGTAGGCCTCGAGCCAGCCGGCGGTCTCCGCCGCCGTCTGGAAGCCGTCGCGATCCGGTCCCTCGTACTGGTACCCGGGCAGACGGCACATCCAGTTCGGGGTGAGCAGCCTGAGCGAGTCCCAGCGTTCGGCGCGCCACGATGATGCCACCTCGCCACGTTCGAGCACGACGTGGTCGAGCCCCGCGAGGGCAAGGTGACGGCTCATCGCCAGACCGGCCTGCCCGGCGCCAACGACGACGACCGTCACACGCATCGCTCGCATCGTCGTGGCAGCTCGGGACGAGGGATCCGGTCCGCAGCCCGCTCAGGCGAGGGAGACCTGAACGGTAGTCGGATTGGTGATGATGTCGAAGACGGCGGAACGCTTCTGGGACTGGGCGAGGATCGCCTCGAGGTCCGCCCGACTGGCGTCCGCGTCGATATCGTAGGTCACCGCAACATGGTCGAAACCGTTGCGCACATCACCGTCGATGCCGAGGATGCCTTGCAGGTCCATTCCGCCTGTGACGGTCGCCTTCACGGAGCGGAGCTGGATGCCGCGGTTCGACGCCACCGTCGCGACACCGGCCGTGAGACACGATGCGAGCGCGGCGAGCGCGATCTCGGGAGGGGTGGGACCGTTGTCCTCGGAGGCGAAGACCTCTGGGTGGTCGGCGTCGACCGTGTAAGCCTGACGGTGTACGTGCTCCGCGCCGAGGCCGGAGAAGTCGGTGATCGCGCTGCGGCTGTGGGTCCCTCGCACCCACTCGCAGCTCGCCCGCCACTCGAATCTGGCGGCCTCGGGGTGATTCGTGAGCGCCTCGCGCGCGCCGCGCAGCGCCTCGATGTTCACGCCGTTGTCAACGGTCGGGGTATCGGTGGTGGTCATCGTCACTCCTCCTTTGTGATTGCGGCGGGCGCTCGCCGGCCACAGCGGTCACTTTCCGCCGACACGGCGCCGGAGTCTTGAAGCCGGGGTGGAGATCACCTGACGAAGGACGTCGCGCCATCTTCAACCAATCTTCAGGACTTCTGGCGCCCGCCTGGTGCACCATGCAGTCCATGGCGATGCGAGCAGCACCCCAACGGACCGGCCAAACCGCCCAGCCCAACGACGGCGCTGAGCCCGGTGACGGGCACGATTGGCGGGCGGCCGGCGAGGCGTGGGGCCACCGGGCGGCCGACTGGGCCTGCCTGTATGAGCACTATGCAGTCGACGTGCTCGTCGCGATCTTCGGGCGGTTGGGCGTAGGGCCCGGAACCAGCCTGCTCGACATCGCCTGCGGGTCCGGCCTCGCCGTGCGCCTCGCGGCTGGTATGGGGGCGACGGTCTCGGGCGTCGATGCCTCGGCCGAGCTCCTCGCCGTGGCGACCGTCCGTACGCCTGAGGCCGATCTGCGGCTCGCCTCCATGTTCGAGCTGCCGTGGCCGGATGGCTCGTTCGACGCCGCCATCTCGATCAATGGCATCTGGGGCGGATGCGAGGAAGCGCTCCACGAGGCGTTCCGAGTCCTCAAGCCCGGCGCGCCGCTAGGTATCAGCTTCTGGGGAGATGGGCCCCCGCTCGACATCCGCGGCATCTTTCGCCCGCTCGCCCGCCATTCACCCGAGGCGCACCACGGGTCGATGCGGCGGCTGAACGACATCGCCGTACCGGACGTCGCCGAGGCGATGCTCGAGGCAGCCGGCTTCTTCGTCACTGAGCGGGGCGCTCGGGTTTCGGTCATCGAGTGGCCCGATGCGGATGTTGCCTGGCGGGCCGTCTCGAGCATCGGACAGTCGGTGCCGGCGCTCCGAGGTCCCGACGCCGACGTGGTTCGGCGCGAGATCATGGACGCCCTCGAGGCTGGCCGCGACGAGCGCGGCATCTACCGCGTGCGCAGCGACCACCAGTTCGTGATCGCCAGGAAACGTTGAGGGGGATCAGGCGGCGTCGCCCGGACTAAGGGTCGCGACCGAGGTCGACGGTTACATCGAGGAGCGATGGATCGCCTCACCGCCGTCAGGATTGTGGTTCACGGGCGTGCATCGGCAGCCTGAAAAGAAGCAGGAAGGTGGCGGTCAGCGGCACGAGACATGCCCACGCCGTTATCGCCAGGGCGTGTGTCGGGAAATGTCCGTCGAACGCCGAGAAGAAGATCGTGCCCAGCACGGCGACCCCGAGCGCGCTGGAGAGCTGCTGGACGGCTTCGAGCACTCCAGAGGCAGAGCCAACTTCGTCCATGCCAACTCCGGCCAGGATGAAGTCGAACAGCTGGCCGATGCTCGAGCCAGCACCGAGCCCGATCAGGAACAGTCCCGGGGCAAGGTCCAGCGTGGAGACGGTGTGGGCGCCGGTCACGGTGAGGGCCAGCACGACTGTTCCTGCCGCGACGATCAGAACGCCGAGATGGAGCAGGTGGCGGCCAAGTCGGGCGACGAGCGCGAACCCGGCACCCATCCCGGCGATCATGCCGACGACCATCGCCATCAGGGTCAACCCGGCATGGACCGGTGAGAAGTGCTCGCCGAGCTGCGCGAACAGCGAGACGCACAGCAGCAGGCCGCCGAACGCGCCGAAGAAGGCGAGCGCGACGAGGATGCCGGCCGTGTAGCTGCGGTTGGAGAGCAGGGCGGGCTCGATCAACGGAGCGGCGCGACGGCGGCGCTCCCACAGACCGAATGCGCCGAGCAGCATCGCTCCAACAGCGAGCAAAGCGAAGGTCCAGGCAGGCCACCCGTCGGCACGGCCTTGGATCAGCGGGTAGATGATCGCCGTCAGCGCGACACCGATCAGCACCATCCCGCCAATGTCGAGACGGATACCTGGGTGAGCGATAGTCCTGGGCAGCACTCGGACTGCGCCGGCGAACGCTGCGATGCCGATCGGTACGTTGATGAGGAACACCAGTCGCCACCCGATCCCCCACAGATTGGCCTCCACCAGGCCGCCGGCCAGGATGGGCGCCGCGAGGATCGAGAGACCCATTACCGGACCAAAGGCGCCGAAGACCTTGGTCATCTCGTCTTCGTCGAAGACCTCTTTGAGCATCCCGAATCCTTGGGGGATCATCAGCGCCCCGAACGAACCCTGCAACACGCGGAAGGCGATCAGCACTCCCGGCGATGGGGCAATGGCGCAGGCTGCGGACATCACCGTGAAGCCGGCCGAGCCAATCAGGAACAGACGGCGGCGGCCGAACATATCGCCCAGTCGGGCGCCCGTGATCAGGAACACGGCGAACGCGAGCGTGTAGCCGGCGGGCAGCCACTGCAGGGTGGAGGCGCTGCCCCCGAGGGCGGCTCGGATCGACGGGCCGGCGACGTTGACGATCGTCGCGTCCATGAGATCCATGATGTTGGCGGCGATCACGACCGCGAACACGAACCAGCGCAGCGGGTTGCGGGCGGCATTCGCCAGAACCTCGCCCGTGACCGTCGCTCTTACGTCAACGTCCGTTGCCATTTATGCTCCTTACTGAGTACGCCGTTCGCAGTTACGACCGTAGCAGACTGAGTACACTGTTCGCAATGAGTTCGAGTGCGAGTCGTGGAGTCATCTGGGATCGTCCCGAGCGGGCCTCTCGCGGCCCTGCCCCGTCGCTCTCACGTGACGAGATCACGGTGGCCGCCGTGGCGATGGCCGACACGCAGGGAATCGAGGCGGTCTCGATGCGGACCCTGGCGGTCCAGCTTGGCGTTGGAGCCGCATCCCTCTATCGCTATGTCGACCGAAAGGACGAGCTGATCGACCTGATGGTCGACGCGGTGATGGGTGCCGACCTGCAGTTCGAGATACGGGGGGACTGGCGTAAGGACCTTCGTTCGTTCGCTCACGGCCTGCGGGCGATGACCATGCGCCATCCCTGGATGGCTGTCCATGGCGCCGGCCGACGCAATCTGGGGCCAAACACCGCTCGACGCTACGAGCAGGTGCTCAGTGCGATCGACGGTTTCGGCCTCGAGATCGATGAGATGCTCGTGATGGTCGAAACACTTGACGCCTTCATCCGTGGTCACGCGCTGGATGAGCTGTCAGAGCGAGAGTCCGCCCGGCGCTCCGGTCTCGACCAGGAGCAATGGATGCAAGTCCAAACTCCCCATGTCGAGAGTCTGATCAACAGCGGCCACTACCCGCTTCTCACTCGTGTCGTCTTCGATGCTCGCTCACCCCACGATCCCGACCGCCTCAAGAACAGCTTCGCCCTGGGGCTCGAGCGAGTGCTCGATGGCCTGGCGACGATGATCCCACCGGCGGACCACCCGACAGTCGCGTCAACTCCCTTGAACCCGCCCACCTGAGGCACAGCTTCGGGTGCCCTCTGAAGTGGCAATCGTGCTGGTCAGTCGCCCGTGCCCTATGCACGAGACGCGCCGACCAGCGTTTCAATGGTGGCGGGGGATGCGGAAACTAGAGACCGATGGCCTCAACGACGCCAGAGGTGCTTGTTGCCCCGCTCTGCATATGCAGCCGCGATGGCATGCACTGCTCAATCAGGGGACTCATACGGCCGTGAGTCCCCAGAAACGTCGCAGCTGCACACATAGGACCGGCGCCTAGGAAGGAAGGACCAACTCGTTGCACCAGCATGAGGGTCGGCATGGAGAGCCGCTCGACGAGGGCGCGGGCCATGACTGTTGCCCGCCTGTGGCGAAGAAGAAGTCCCCTCCCCGCCGGTTCGTCAGGCCGGAGTTCAAGGCCGAGATCGTGCAGCGCCGTTAGGTCGGGAAGCTGGCCGCTCAAGGCGAAGCCCACACCCGAGACTTCAAGAACCCGCAAAGCGCCCACCCCAGCGAACTCCAACTTCCGATTTACCTTATGGTGACCAGGTGGCGGTCGGCCCATCCGTTGCCGGCACTGTCACGTCGAAGACTCGTTCGACGGTCCTGAGTGACCGTCACGGTCGCCACATGGTGGCGAACGGGGTGCAATCAAAAATCAACACTGTTTTTCGCTGGCGCTGCCATCTACGTAGTAGTAGGAACCCTGCCGACGGTCTGGTTAACGCGGTGTGCGATCACCGCTTTACCAAAGGTGGTTGGGGCTATGGGCTTATTGAATCGTGCCGTTTCTGTTGTTTGTAACCGGAGACATCAGCAGCACCGATCGGCGTTAGGGATAGCTCATCGCACCCTTTGGGTCCCCCTGCTGGTGTTGGGAGCATTCTCCGCTGCGGAGCCCGCAGCCGCGGCTTCTCCGGCCCCCGCGTCCACCGAGTCGTTGTCGGATGTGTCCGTCGCCGTGTCGACAAGTGCAGGCGGAGCGACCGGGGTGACTTGGACGGTGACGTTCAAGACGCCGGCCACGGTGTCGTCGGGCGACTTCACCAACCTTTCCGTCACAGGTCCTACCGGCACGTACTTCTCCTATGACGATTTCGACGAGGACATCCCCAACGTCTACCCGTACTATCTCTCCGACAGCGTCAACGGGACCCACGAGATGGTCTATACGGCCAACGAGTCCACCTTTTCCGACAACGAGGTCACGCTCGACAGCCTGCCGGAACTGGCGCCGAACGACACCGTAACCCTGACCATACCGAGCGTCACGAATCCGGCTGCCGGCCAGCCGTTCGCTGGTGTCACCGTGTCGAGCACTGGTGACGTGACCCCGGCTGCGGCGTCGACGCCCGGCGGCTTCGTGCCGGCGGGGTCGGTGTCGAAAGTGAACTTCGCCCCGTCGACAGCGGCAGGTGGCGCATTGGCGACGTGGACTGTCAAATTCGAGACGTCGTCGACCGGCCAGATGGTCAGTGACCTGGGCACCTCCGGTACCGGCCCCTCGGGAAGTGCCGGCTACCTCCAGGTGGCCGCACCGGCAGGAACAAACCTGCCCAGCGGCAGCGATTTCGAAATCTCTGATTCGCTCAACGGGGCGAGCGGCGACGGCGTCGGTTCTGCTTACGAAGGCACGCTGTATATCGGGATACCGATCGCCGTCGCCGCCGACGACACCGTGACGCTCACTATCCCGGGCGTCGTCAACCCGCCGTCGGGCTCCTTCAGCGGTGTGAAGGTCTCGACTACGAGCGACCCGACTTTCGTCGCGGCGTCGAACCCTGGTGCCTTCCCGGCCAGCGGTGTGCCCGCTGCGCCGGCTTCGCTCACGGCCACGGCGGGACTGAAGCAGGTTGAGCTCACCTGGCCGGCGTCCGTTTCCGACGGTTCCCCCCTCAATGGCTACGAGGTCTTCGAGGGAAGTGCGCCCGGAGCGGAGAGCGCCACGCCGCTGGACCCAACTACGATATCCACGTCCTACGCCGTGACCGGGCTGACCGGCGGAGTTACCTACTACTTCACTGTCGAGGCGTACAACGGTGACGGTGCCAGCGCTCCTTCACCGGAGGCGCGCGCCACAACCTTGGAGACTTCAGCGGCTAACCCGCCGTCTCCGGGCAGTTCCTCATCTCCGAGCAGCCCGCCCGTACCGGGAAGTTCCGCTTCCGCTGGGGTCTCGCAGACCGACACCGGTTTCACCGGGTACGTGGAAGGTCCGGGCTCGTATTCCAGTTCCACCGCCACCTTCACCTTGCCCACCGTCTCCTGCTCGTCGACGGGAGACGCTTACTACGAGGCATCGGTCTACAACGACACCGTGGCGACCGAGTCGGGGGTCCAGGCGAGCTGCACCGGGACCACGGCCAGTTACCTCCTGCTCTTCGATCTCAACGGGACGTTCAGCTCTGGGGCTGTCGTGCCGGCCGGCGACACTTTTGTTGCCACCGCCAGCAACTCCGGTGGCACCTGCCGCGATTCCGTCCGGGACACTACGGCGGGGCAGACCTACACCGTGTCTGCGGCGTGCAGCGACGCCGACACGCTTGCTTCCGCCGGGGCCCAGACCGGCGGCTCGGTACCTAGGTTCTCGCCCGTGACCATGTCCGCGGTGAACATCGACGGGACTCCTCTGCAGGTGTCAAAGGTGTCGCGGTGGAACTCCTACAACGGCTCGACGTTGCAGGTCACCCAAGGCGACTACCGCACCGGCAGCTTCGTGCTGACATGGGTCCATCTGTAATCAGGACGTCCTTCAGCCTGAGTGCATCGAGGATTTCACGAGGGTGGACACCGACGAAAGTGCTTCTTGGAGCGCCTTCGCCTAATTCTGGGTGACCCTGGAGGCTTGGCTCAAGAACGCACTCTCAGGTTAAGTCCCAACGAGTGGTGTGCGAGTTGATCGGGGGATCGGTGGGAAAACCGGCCCCCTGATTGCCCCGAGAGGCGATATCTGCAGATCTCTGGCACTGCGGTGC
>Ga0302326_10000520_pt1 | contig 107056 bp, 104 predicted proteins | sample Palsa_T0_3_FD_202264 | JGI IMG/M metagenome (GOLD analysis project Ga0302326, IMG submission 202264) | Peat permafrost microbial communities from Stordalen Mire near Abisko, Sweden - Palsa_T0_3 | ecosystem: Environmental > Terrestrial > Soil > Palsa > Peat permafrost | place: Sweden: Abisko... | reverse complement strand
CCGAGCGAAGCTGCCGCAATGCCCTTGCCGAGCGAGCTAACCACACCGCCGGTGAAGAAAATGTACTTCGACGCCACGATGGGTTGACGGATTTCGGCGCCGCCCACTCGCCCTCCCTGGCGCTTAGCCCCGAACGGCGACGATTCGCTCGCGGGCCGCGTAATCGCGATGAATTTCGACGAACGCGCTTGCCGGAAACGCCCGTCCGGCGAGATCTGCGAGCGCGCTCGCGGTGCCGGGACCGGCCTCCATCAGGAGCCACCCGCCGGGGACGAGATGATGCGGCGCGCGTTCGAGCAGGCGGCGATAGGCATCGAGCCCGTCCGGGCCGCCATCGAGGGCGACGCGCGGCTCGAAGGCCGTCGGGTCGGGGTGGTCCTGCAGTTCCGCGGTTGGAACGTAGGGCAGATTGGCGAGGATGCCATCGAAAAGACGCCCCGCGGCGAGCCCGTTCAGAGCGTCGCCTATCCGGAAGGCGATCCGCGCCCCGAGCGCGTGACGCCGCGCGTTCCGGTCGGCCACCGCTAGGGCCGCCGGCGAAAGGTCGATCCCGTCCGCTTCGAGCGAGGGGAGTTCGCAGCACAGCGTCACCGCGAGGGCGCCGCTGCCGGTCCCGACGTCGCACACGCGCGGACCTCGGGCGGCGGCTTCGCGCAAGCGCCTCAAGGCGAGCTCGATCAGGTGCTCGCTCTCCGGCCGGGGCACGAGCACGTCCCGGGTGATCTCGAAGCTGCGCCCGTAGAAGCCGCATTCGCCGAGGATGTAGGCAACCGGTTCGCCCCGCTCGCGCCGGGCGACGTATCCGGTGAAACGCTCGAAGTCATGACGGTCGAGCGTGTCCCCCGCGTGCGCGAGCAGCCACGCGCGATCGCGGCCGCTGGCCGCCTCGAGCAGCCGCGACGCGTCGAGCCGTGCGTCGCGGCCGTGTCCTCCAAGGCGCGCGCGCGCCTCGCGCAGCGCCGCGGCGGCCGTCGGTTCCACGCTCAGCAAGGCTTCCGCTTAGGCGGCCGAGGTTTGGCCGGCCAGCAGACGCTCGCGTTCGTCCTGTTGCAGGAGCCGGACGATGCGCCCCAAGTTGCCGTCCAGAACGTCCCGAACGTTGCCGAAGTTCTCGTTGATGCGATGGTCGGTGATCCGGTCTTGCGGGTAGTTGTACGTCCGAATCTTCTCGCTGCGGTCGCCGGTACCGACCTGGCTCTTGCGCAGCGAGCCGACGGCCTCTTCGGCTTCGCGCCGCTTGCGATCGAGCAGAATGCTGCGCAGCATCTGCATCGCCCGCTCGCGGTTTTGCAACTGAGAACGTTCTTCTTGCGAAGCGACCACGACCCCGGTCGGCATGTGGGTGATGCGAATCGCCGACTCGGTCTTATTGATGTGCTGACCGCCCGCGCCCGAGGATTTAAAGGTGTCGATCTGCAGTTCTTTGGGGTTGATCGCGATCTCGACTTCCTCGGCCTCGGGAAGGACTGCGACCGTCGCGGTGCTCGTATGAACGCGACCCTGCGACTCGGTGACGGGAACGCGCTGCACGCGGTGCACGCCGCTCTCGTATTTGAAGAAGCGATAGGGCTCGCCGCCTTGGACCGACATGACGATCTCTTTATATCCGCCCGCTTCGCTTTCGCTCGCGGAAACGGTCTCGACCTTCATCTTCAACGTTTCGGCGAAACGCGCGTACATGCGCGCGAGCTCGGCGGCGAACAGGCTGGCCTCGTCGCCCCCCGCGCCGGCGCGAATTTCGACGAAGATGTCCTTGGAATCGTTCGGGTCGCGCGGCAGAAGCAGTTCGGTGAGCGTCGCTTCGAGTTGAACGCGGCGCTCGACGAGCTTGGGGGCTTCCTCTTCCGCGAGCTCGCGCATCTCAGCATCGCGCAGCAGCGCTTCGTTGGCGGCAACGTCCGCCAGCAGCTTGGCGTAGGAGCGGTACGCTGCGACCGTCGGCTCGAGCGCCGCACGCTCTTTGACGAGCGCCGTGAAGCGCTCCTGATCGAACGCACCCGTGCTCCCGGCGAGCTCGGCATCGATTTCATCGAACCGCCGCGAGAGCGACTCGAGCCGCCCCAAGTTCAACATGCTAAACCCCTAAACGGCGCCGCGCAGGCGTTCCTCGAAGAATCGGCTCGCGCCTTCCGTGTCGTCGGGCGCGGTCTGCAGCTCGGCCTTGGGCGCGCTTGCGCCGAGCGGCGCGTAACGGCAAGTTGCGGGATAGACGCCGCAGCCGTAAATGACGATGCCGCGTCCCCACTCGACCCGTTGGGTCCCGGTCCACAAGCGAACGGCGTACGCCGGCGCATCGTCGCCGAAGCAGCCGCACAGCGACGATTTCGTGCCGGAGACGGGTGCGATCGTGTACTGCGGATGGTCGCCCCGCAACGTGAGGTCGAGCGCGTCGCGCGTTGGGTTCACGTAGGTCGTACACGGTCCGAGCGGTCTGCCGGCCCAGCCGCACTGCGCAAAGCTGCGCGTCAAGAAAGCCCCATGGCGGGGCAGCTTGTCGGGATCGTCGACCGTCTCTTGCGGATGCAGGAACGTGAGCGCGACTTCCGGGCAAGCTGCAATCAACGATGCCGCGCCGCATTCGTTGTCATCCACGTACGTCGAATCGGGCGTGACGAACAAGGCGACGATCGCTAGCGCCGAGGCGCGTACCGCCGGGTCGGTTGCGCCCTCGTTGAGCACCATCACGGCCTTGCCGGCGGCGATGACGCGCATCGCGCCGCGCAGTTGTTGCACGATCTCGTACGCGTTCGGCTGGAAGAAACAGTTGTCACAGGCCTCGCCGAGAATCGATCGATCGCCGGCGATTTGGCTCACCAGCGGGACCGACGACGAGTCGCCCGGGTCGTAGAGGCCGTTCAAGGCGTTCACGAAGACCGGTTTGTCGAGTCGCTCCAAGAGCGCTCGCATGCCGTGCAGCCAGTGCTGCGGCGACTCAAACGCGCTCTCCGCTTTGAGGCTGCTGCTGCAAACGTACTTGTGCGGCGATTGGTAGACGCCGACCCCGTCACAGACGGTATCGCCCGGCATTCCGGGAAAGCCAAAATTGTCGAAATACAGGCCGCGCAGGTGCGGGTAGCGTGCGAAAACGTCGTCGGCGATGTGACGCAGGTTGTCGGCCACGATCGGCGAGTTCGGATCGGCGAACACTTGAAAGAGGCCGCCGCTTCCGGAGTCGGAGTCGGTCAAGACCTTGCCGTCGCGCGGCGAACGGAAGAACGCGCTGTCGGGCCATGCATCGCGCTGCGAGCAGTCGGGGCGCGCGTACTGATTCGCCCCCACAAAGCCGCTGGACGCGCCCCCGAACGCCGTGACGCCGCGCGAGCCCATGCAGGTCGTGAAGTCGGCGCCGGCTAGGGCCGGGATCCGAGCGTAGAACGGCGGGAATTCCCCGACGGTCAGATCGACGTAGCGAGCCATGGTCGTCACGTAGTCCGGATACTGGCGAAGGTGGCCGGAGAAATCGCGGCCCAGAAACTCGACCACCGGTAGGTGCATGGGGATACCCGCCGCCGAGGTCGGCACCGCCGCGTGCAGACCCGTCGGCTCGACGGCTCCGCCGCCGGCCACGCAGACGAGCGCGCACGCGAAAACCGCGCTAAATGCAGCCTTCACGCGGAATGTGGCGTGCGGGGCGAGGCGCCGCGATCCCGCGGGACGCGCGACCGTACGCGCCATCCCAGGCGCTACGCGTTAGCGGCGGCTTCTTCCGCCTTACGGCGCTGACGCTCGGCTGCCTCGGACTTCTTCTTGTCGGCGGCGGCAAGCCGCTGATTGAAACGGTCGACGCGACCGGCGGTATCGACGAACTTCTGCTGGCCCGTGAACAAGGGGTGGCAAGCCGAGCAAATCTCGACGTGGATCTCCTTCAATGTCGAGCCGGTGGTGAAGGTGCTTCCGCACGCGCAATGGACGCGCGCCTCGGAGAACCACTTCGGATGAATCTTCTCTTTCACAGTCGTTCCATCATAACACCGCCCGCAAGGAGCCGGTGGCGCCGCGTGGCCCCTCGGTCCGAGAGCGCTATATAAGCTAACGCCTGCTTATACGCCTCAGGCCGTCTAACTCGACGAGTCCCGCCCGGGGAACAAGGTGAGGGTTAGAGCGTTGGCCGACAAGCCACGACGGCTGGGTGCCAGGAACGACATCACGAATTCCACTCCACCGGAGAACGATACGCTGAGAGGCCGCAGCGCAAGCGCGGCGAGCCTCGTGTTCGCCGCCGTCCTGGCATTCGTCGCGGCCAACTTCTTGCTGTTCGGTTCGTCGCTCTACCGCCCGTTCTTGGATCCCTCGTCGAGCGTCGGCAGCTTCGAGCTGACGGTGGCGCGCCTGCGGCAGGCCGGGCTCGACCGTCGCCGGGACGTGCTCGTCCTGGGCGACTCACGCGTTTTGGCGGGCCTCGATTTGCCGAAAGCCGACGCGGCCGGCGGCTCGCTGCGCTTCGTGAGCGCCGCGGTCCCCGGCACGACGCCGCGCTGCTGGGCCTTCCTCGTGCGCGCTATCGACCCGGCTTCCGACCGCTTTCGCGCGGTCGTGATTCCCGTCGACACGTACGCCGACGACGACAGCGCGAGCGGCAGCGAAGACGGCAACAACCGGATGTTCGACTTGCGCTTCATCGTGTTTCGAGTCGGATTCGCCGAGGCGTTCCGCGTTGCGCGAACGTTCAGCAACGTCGTGACGCGGCTGCACGTCGCGATCGATCTGCTCTTGCGCGGCCCGGAACTGCGCGACGACGTGCAGGAGTTCATCGCCGATCCGGTCGAGCGCCTCAAGGTCGTCAGGGCAGAGTGGCGCGCGCCCCAACCCATCGCGCAGGAGCCGCACTTGCGCGTATGGACCCTGGCCGGCTTGAAGGTCGACTTCACGCACGACCGGATTACCTTCCCAGCATCGGTGCCGCCCAACGAGCGCATTGCAATCGCACGGCAAGTGCTGGCACCCGTCGCGCCCAGCCCGTCGTACGGCGCCTACCGCCGCGAATGGCTGGGATGGTTGATCGCGCGCTACCGTGAGACCGGTACGCCGGTCATCTTCGTGCGCATTCCGGCACGGCCCGCCCACCGCACGGCGCCGAGCGGCGCTTCCGGCTCGCTGCTCGAGTTCGCCAGGCAAGGCGGCGCGCGTCTCATTCCTCAAGGCCCGTACTTGGCGCTAGAGCGGCCGGAGTTATTCGCCGACCACGACCACCTCAATGGCGCGGGAGCCGAACGGTTTAGCCGGCACCTCGGGCTCGACGTCGCGCGCGCGCTCGACCCCGACCCCGATCCCGTCGCGCCGTCGGATCCGGTCAACCGAGCGCCGCAGCCGGTGGCCGCTGCGGCCCCGAGCGCCGCGGCAGTGCCGCTTCCCGTCGCGCCCGCCACGAGGACGCGGGCGCCTGCTGCAATAGCGATACCGACCGTTGCCGTGCTCCCGTGGCCTCAGCACGGCGTCCTCTTTCAGTCGTACGACTTCTTCCTCTTCTTCATCGCGGTGTTGATCGCGTTCTACGCGTCGCCGTTACGCTGGCGCCGGACGATCTTACTGGTCGCAAGCTATGCCTTTTACGCCAGCTGGAACCAATGGTACGTGCTGATGTTGATCGCCTTGACCGCAACCGATTTCGGCGTGGCGCTGGCCATCGAACGCGCTCCTCCGGCGAGCAGGCGCGGGCTGCTCGCGCTCGGCATCGCGGCCAACGTCGCCTTTCTCGGGTTTCTCAAGTACGCGAACTTCGCGACCGGAACGCTGGCCGCACTTCTGGGACTGTCCGGCGACCCGTGGTTGCTTTCCCTCATCGTCCCGGTCGGCATCAGCTTCCACACGTTCCAAAGCATCTCGTACCTTGTCGACGTCTACCGTAAGACGATCCGGGCGGTCCGCAATCCGCTCGACTACGCGCTGTACATTGCCTTCTTTCCACAGCTTCTCGCCGGGCCGATCGTGCGCGCCGGGCGCTTCTTCGGCGAACTGTACGGATGGCAGACGCCGAGCCGGGAAAAGGTCACGCTCGGCGTCGGTGAGATCATCGCCGGCCTTCTCAAGAAGACCGTACTGGCCGATCAATTCGCGACGGTGTCCGACGTCTATTTCGGAGCGCTCGGCACCCCAACCCATTTAGGCGCGCCGGCGGCATGGAGCGGGGCCCTCGCCTTCGCGCTGCAGATCTATTTCGATTTCTCGGGCTACAGCGATATCGCGATCGGTTCGGCGCGGCTGCTCGGATTCGACTTCCCCGAGAATTTCCACCGGCCGTATCTCGCCTGGGGCTTCACCGAGTTTTGGCGGCGCTGGCACATGACGCTGTCGAGCTGGCTGCGCGACTACCTTTACATTCCGCTCGGCGGAAACCGCGGCGGACTCGCGGCGACGGTCCGCAACATCATGCTCACGATGCTGATCGGCGGCCTTTGGCACGGTGCGAATTGGACGTTCGTAGCATGGGGCGGCTACCACGGGATCTTCCTCTCGATCGAGCGCGTCTGCCGGAACCGGTTCGGCTCGTTTCGGCCAACCGGCCTCATCCGGGTGGCGGCAACCTTGCTGACGTTCCTGCTGGTACTGTTCGGGTGGGTTTTGTTTCGTGCGGGCAGCTTTAGCGACGCGTGGCTCGTGCTCGGGCGGATGTTTGCCGGCGGCGCCGGCGACGGTCTGCTGGCTCCCTGGACGCTGGTCCTCGCTGCAATCGCGTTCGGGATCGAGGTCGCGCAGGAACGCGGCGCTCGCATCGATTGGAACGCCTTACCGCGACTCGGCCAAATCGGTGCGCTTGCCGGCGTACTGCTCGCGCTAGAGTTGCTCGCCGTTCCGTCCGATGCGACCCCGTTCATCTACTTCAAGTTCTGAAGGCGCTTCATTCCCGGTTTACATGCTGAGTCGGCCGCCCGCAAGAACGAGGCAAAAGGCGGGGCGGGAACGACTGAGCCCTTCGCGAACGCGCTGCCTTGCTTTGAAATCAGCCCTGCTCAACGTGGTCGCGTGAAGCACCCTCGCCTCCTCGCTCTGCTGCCTGCGTTCGCAGGGGTAACGTTGACGCTCGCGCTCGGGATTGGCCTGGCAGGCTCGCACGCCGTGGCCGAGACCCAGCCGGTTCCGGGTCAGCCGACGCCTCCGCCCGGCGCGTTGACGCCACCGCCGCCGCCGGCACCGAACGGAACCTTTTCGCCCTTTCCGGCGCCGACGCCGGTCCCGGTCGGGAGCCCCACGGGGAGCCCCAGCGGGCGCGGCCGGCGCGCCAGGCCGGCACCGGCGAGTGCCGAGCCTTCTCCGACCGAGACCCCGACCTCACCCGCCTTCGCGACGCTGGACGGGACGTGGGAAGTGCAAGTGCAGTACCGAGACAGGACGCTGTATTCGTATTTGAAGATCACGCAGACGCAAAGCACGCTCGGCGGCACCTGGAACGTGAACGCGAAGGCCTATCCGCTCGATGGTTCGTACGACGGCCGGCTGATCCGTATCGTGGTAAAAGAACCGACCGGCAACGTCGTTCTTTCCGGCTACGTTGAGGGCGCCACCGACATGGTCGGCTTAGTTGATTACGGCAAAGGCGATCCGGTCGCATTTACCGCCGAGCACCGCGCACTGCCGCCGAAGAACCCGCTCAAGCGCTACTAGCGCCCTCGCGCGCCGCAAGAGCGACGGCTAGCCCGGGCGTCGAACCGGGCAGCATGCAAGATCGGCCATTTGGCTTTCGCACGCGCGCGCTTCACGCGGGAACGCCGCCGGACCCGACGACCGGCGCGCGCGCCATGCCGATTTACCAGACAACCAGCTTCGTCTTCGACTCGACCGAGCATGCGGCCGAGCTCTTTGCATTGCGCACCTACGGGAACATCTACAGCCGGATCGGGAATCCGACGGTCGCCGCTCTCGAAGAGCGCATGGCGAGCCTCGAAGGTGGACTCGGTGCGGTCGCGACGGCGAGCGGCTTGGCAGCACAGCTCGTGGCCGTCCTTTGCATCGCGCAAGCCGGCGATCACCTCGTCGCGAGCGCCTCGTTATACGGCGGGACGGTCACGCAGTTCACGGTGACCCTCAAGCGCATGGGGATCGGCTGCACGCTCGTTCCCGGGGACGATCCGGCCGCGTTGGCCGCAGCTATCATGCCCAACACCAAAGCCTTGTTCACCGAGACGATCGGCAACCCGCTCGGGAACGTCGCCGACCTGGAGGCTTGGGCTACGGTAGCGCACGAGCACGGCCTCCCGCTCATCGTCGACAACACCTTTGCTTCGCCTGCGCTCTGCCGGCCGATCGAATGGGGTGCCGACATCGTGGTGCATTCCGCTACGAAGTTCTTGGGCGGCCACGGCACGGCGATCGCCGGCGTCGTCGTCGAGAGCGGACGGTTCCCATGGAACGCCGGAAAGCATCCGCTGCTTTCAGAGCCGAGCCCGGGTTACCACGACATGAATTTCGCCGAAACCTTCGGCGAATTCGCGTTCTTGATGCGGGCCCGTGCCGAGGTGTTGCGCGACGTCGGTGCCGCCCTCGCGCCGATGAACGCCTTCTTGGTGCTGCAAGGCGTCGAAACGCTTCCGCTACGCATGAAGGCGCACGTTGAGAACGCGCGCATCGTGGCCGCGTTTTTGCGCGAGCGCGACGAAGTTGCGTGGGTCAATTACGCCGGGCTGCCGGACTCGCCGTTTCGCGAGCTCGCCAAGAAGTATCTTCCGGACGGCGCGGGCGCGGTCTTTACGTTCGGCCTGCGCGGGGGGCGCGAGGCAGGCCGAGCCTTCATCGAAACACTCGACCTATGGAGCCATCTCGCCAACGTCGGCGACGCGAAGAGCCTGGTCATCCATCCCGCAACGACGACGCACCAGCAGCTGACCGAGGACGAGATGCGGGCCGGCGGCGTCACACCCGAGATGGTTCGTCTTTCGGTCGGTTTGGAAGATCCGGACGACCTGCTGTGGGACCTCGAGCGCGGGCTGCGTGCGGCGGCCGCGGTCGCGGCACGCGATACAGTCGGAGCCCAAGCGTGATCCTGACGACGGTCTCGCAGCGGCGCGACCTCTTGGCCCGTTCGCGCACGGTCGCGATGGTGGGCGCTTCGCCGAACCCGACCCGACCCAGTTACTTCGTCTTCTCCTACCTGCGGACGCGCGGCCGGCTCGACCTCTCGCCGATCAATCCGGCGGTCGCACAGATCGACGGCGTCAAAGCCTATCCATCCCTCGAAGCCTACGCCGCCGAACGCGGAGCGCCCGACATCGTCGACGTCTTCCGCAAGCCGGCGGATGCGCCGGCAGTCGCTCGCGCGGCGGTAGCTGCCGGGGCAAAGGCCATTTGGTTCCAGTACGGCGTCATCAACCAAGACGCGATCGACATCGCCGACGCAGCGGGTCTCGACGTCGTGGTCGATCGCTGCATCAAGGTGGAGTCGGCGCGCTTCGACGGCGGGCTCTCGATCGGCGGCCTCAACAGCGGGCTCATCACCGCGCGCCGGCCGGCACAATTCGGAGCACCGCGGCACTGAAAGCTCAGCTTGGTCTCGACCAGCGCTTCCTTGCAATCGTCGCCGACTGGCGTTCCGGCGGCATCGGTTGCGACGATGCGACCTTCAACGCGCTCGCCTGCGACCTCTTCGCCGCGCAAATCGAGCGCAACGAGCCCTACGCGCGCTTCGCGGCCTCGCTCGGTTTTGGACCGCAACGTTTGCCGCAACACTGGCACGACATTCCGGCCGCGCCGGCCTCGGCGTTCAAGGATTCAACGCTCGCCTCATTCGACGCGAGCGTTGCCGAACGGGTTTTTCACACCAGCGGCACGACCGCTCGGCTGTGCGGCAGGCACTACATCGAACGCGTGGTGCTCTACGATGCTGCGCTGCTGGCGGGGTTCGAGCGGTTCATGCTTTCGGACGGCGCGCGCCTGCGCTACCTCCTGCTGGTGCCCGATCCGCGGCACAACGCGCACTCGTCGCTCGGCCACATGATGCACTGCGTTGCCGCGGCGCGCGGTGACGGACGAACGGCATACTTCCTCGAGGACGATCGCATCGATGCAGCGCGCTTCGCGCGGGCGATGCAGTCGGCGATCGACGAAGCGCAGCCGGTCTGCATCGCGGCCACCGCCTTCGCTCTCGTCTCGCTGCTTGACGCGCTCGAGTCGACGGGGACGCGATTTACCGCGCCGCCTGGATCGCGCGTGATGGAGACCGGCGGCTTCAAGGGCCGCACGCGCGCGGTCGAACGGGGCGAGCTTTACGCCCGCGCCGAGCGCACCTTCGGCATCGGGCAACGCTCGATCGTGGCCGAGTACGGGATGACCGAGCTGCTCAGCCAGTACTATGATACCCTCGAGTCGCGCGCCGGCGCGGAACGCTGCAAAACAGGGCCGCCGTGGCTGCGCGCGCTGCTCGTTGACGCCCACGGTCGCCGGATCGCAACGGCGAATCGCGCCGGTTACCTGCGCCACGTCGACCTCGCGAACCAATCTTCGGTGATCGCCGTCCAGACCGAAGACCGCGCCTATTTGGTCGACGGCGGCTTCGTACTGCTGGGGCGCGAGCTCGACGCGCCCGCGCGCGGCTGCTCCCTCGACGCCGAAGATCTGCTTGCCTCCGGTCGCTAAGCGCGCAACGGGCGGCCTTCGGGCCTTGCGCGCCCGCGAAATCGTCGCGGCAATCGGGGATGCCGCGGCCCGCTGGTGCGACGCCGACTTTCCGGCACGCATTCGGGCCACCCGCGCCAGCATGGAGCGCACCGGATACACCGAGCCGGTCGTCGACTACGCGCTGGACCGGCTTTTCAGCGGCATCACGCCCGAGGCGCTGACGGCGACGATCGTGAGCGAGCTGGGCAGCCTCGCTGCGCTGGACGGCTTTGTCGAGCGCGCCGGGCGCCCCGCGGTTTTTTATCGCGGCATCGATGAGGTTGCGATCCTTTCCAGCAACACGACCCTCGGCGTGGCGATTCCATACCTGGTCTTTGCCTTGTGCGCGAAAGCGCGCGTGACGGTCAAGGATCGGGCGGACCGGCTGGTCGCCGCCTTCGCGGAAACGCTGGTCGAAGAGCGTGCCGAATTCGAGGACGCCGTGCGCGTCGAGTCCTGGCCGGGCGCGGATCCGGTCGAGTCGCCGGCGCGCATCGGCGCGGCCGGCGTCGTCGTCGCTTTCGGGCGCGCCGCAACGCTGCGCACGATTCGCGCTCAACTGGCGCCCGATGCGCGCTTCATCCCGTTCGGTCATCGAACGAGCATCGGCTACGTATCGCGTGACGATCTGCCGGACGAAGCAGCTGCGCGCGCCGTTGCGCGGGCCGCCGCGCTCGATGCGCTGCTGTACGACGGCGAAGGCTGTCTGTCGCTCCACGCGCTGTTCGTCGAGCAAGGCGCGGCGGTCGATGCGGCACGCTTCACCGAGCTCGCCGCCGCAGCGTGCGACGACGTGGCGATCGAATTCCCCTCGAACAACCGCGAGCCCGCGGCCAGCGCGCTCGCCTTTCGCAACGGCATGCTGTTCCGTACCGCACAAGGTCAGGGTTCCGTTCACGCACGGGCCGGAGCCGCGCACGTCGTCGCGTTCGATCCGCGCCTCGTCGAGCCGCCGCCGCTTGCGCCGCGGACCCTGGTCATCTATCCGGTCGACGGACCCGAGTCTGCCCTTGCGTATCTTCGCGAACACGAGTTGCCGCTCGAAGCCTTCGCTTGCGCGAGCGTTCCTCGACCCGACGTCTTGGCGCTCGCCGTCGCTTCCGGTGCCGCACGCATCGCGCGCCTGGGTGCACTCCAGGATCCGCCGCCGGCGGGGAACCACGGCGGTGAAAGCCGCATCCTTCCGTTCGTGCGCGCCGTCTATCGCGATCCGTTCCCTGCCGCGCCGATCGCGTGAACGGCGACCTCGAGTCGATCGTCACGGAGATCCCAGGGCCGCGCTCGCGCGCACTTGCCGCTTCGCTTGCACGGACGGAGTCGCGCGGCGTCACTTATGTCAGCGCGGAGTTTCCCGTCTTCTGGGAGTCCGCCGCCGGTGCGACCATCAGCGACGTCGACGGAAACCGCTACCTCGATCTGACGGCGGCCTTCGGCGTCGCTGCGGCCGGTCACGCGAACCCCGCCGTCACGCGCGCGATCGCCGAGCAGGCGGCGCGTTTGCCGCACGGAATGGGTGACGTCCATCCGAGCAGCGTCAAAGTCCATTTGCTCGAGAAGTTGGCCGCGATCGCGCCGCTCGATCGGCCCAAGAGCTTTCTCTGCTCCAGCGGAGCCGAAGCGCTCGAGTTCGCACTAAAGACGTCCTTGCTCGCGACCGGCGAGCCGAACGTGCTTGCGTTCGCCGGGGCATATCACGGGCTCTCGTACGGCACCCTCGAGATCGGCGGCATTGCGAAGTTTCGCAGGCCTTGGCGACGGCAACTACGCGGCACGACGAGCTTCGCGCCTTTCCCCGACCCGCGCGAGCCGCGCAGCCGGGAACGAACGCTCGCATTCGTGACAAAGACGTTGCGCAAGGACCACTCGATCGGAGCGGTCGTGGTCGAACCGATCCAAGGCCGGGCCGGCGTCATCGTGCCGCCCGAGGGCTTTCTGCGCGGTCTGCGGGAGTTGTGCGACGCGCGGGACGCGCTTTTGATCGTCGACGAAATCTACACCGGTTTCGGAAGAACCGGAACTTTATTCGCCTGCGAGCGTGAAGGCGTGCGTCCCGACATTCTCTGCGTCGGGAAAGCGATGGCCGGCGGATTCCCGATTTCTGCGGCGATCGCACGCGGCGATGTGGCCGACGCATGGGAGCCCTCCGGCGGCGAAGCGCTTCACACCTCGACCTATCTAGGAAACCCGATGGGGTGCGCTGCGGCGCTGGCCAACATCGAGGAAATCGAGCGTCTCGACTTGGTCGCGGTCGCGCGCCGCCGCGAGCCGCTGATCGCCGAGCGTCTGCACGCGCTCCAGCGCTTCAACACCCAGATCGCCGACGTGCGCGGGCGCGGCATGCTGTGGGCGATCGAATTCAAAGACTCTGCCGTCGCCGCGGCCGCGACCGTGCGAGCGCTTCAAAAGGGCCTCATCGTGCTGCCCTGCGGCTTGCGCGGCGAGGCGCTCACCATCGCCCCGCCCCTAACGATCACCGAACCGCAATTACAACGAGCCTTCGACCTGCTCGCAGAAGCCGTGCGCGACCCATTGCTCGCGTGAACGGGAGTGTTCCGACGTCGACGCGCGCGCCTGCGAGACGCTACCTTCTCGGAATCGGTCATGCTTGCTGACGCGGACTGCACGATCTTGTATCGACCCGTCGGTCCGGAAGAACTCGAGCTCATCAAGCAGTCCGATTGGACGCGTTTTCCGCCGAGGTTGGCGGAGCAGCCTTTCTTCTACCCGGTGCTAAACGAAGCATACGCGATACAGATCGCGCGCGATTGGAACGTGGAGGCGAGCGGCGCCGGCTTTGTGACGAGGTTCGCCGTCGCCAATAGCTATCTGAAACGCTTTGTACCGCGACGGGTCGGCGGGCCCGAGCACGTAGAGTATTGGATACCGGCGGAGCAGCTTGACGAGTTCAACGCCAATCTGCTGGGCAAGATCGAAGCCATTGCTGATTTCCGCCGGAGCGACGCGCAGAACTCCAGCGCCGGCTAGGCTGTCGGCTCGGCGGCGCCGGGCGAAGGCCGATCCTCTCCTTGACCGGTGAACATGCGCACGAGCGCTGGGTTCGGTTCGATCGAGGCGCCGCAATGAGGGCACTGTTCGCGCTTCATTGCCCACGCAAAAGCGATGAACGGGGCCGCCACCGCCGAGCAAACCATGACCACAAAGACCGTCCACATACGCAATCTCCTCTGAAAACAGCATCCCCGCAGGGCCCGATTCACGCGATATACGACGGAGAAGGCAGCCGGTTTCAGCCTGGCGGCAGGGCGCATGTCCCAGCCTGCGCGCGGAGAAGGCCCCCCTTCCATGGACACCGATGGAGGCATCGCCCGTGCCGAGCGGACCTAGCGCACGCCTGCGCGTCGGCGTGCTGGGGTCGGGCTTCGGAGGGGCGGTGCACGTGCCGGCTTTTGCGGCGCAGGGGCGCTTCGATGTGGTCGCCATCGCTTCGCCGAACCGCGCGGAGGAGGTTGCGCGCGAGCGCGGCGTGCCCCACGCCTTCGACACGCTCGAAACGCTGCTCGACGGCGTCGAGGTCGACGTCGTTTCCGTCGCCACGCCGCCGTACTTGCACCGCCAGGCCGTTGTGCGCAGCCTCGAGCGCGGCAAGCACGTGCTCTGCGAGAAGCCGTTCGGACTCAACGTCGCCGAGTGCGAAGAGATGGTCGCGGCGGCGACGCGGGCCGGCACGATCTGCGCGGTCGCGCACGAGTTTCGCTACATGCCGTCGGCGATCGCGATCAAAGAACTGCTGGACAACGGCCATCTCGGGGCGCCGCGTCAGATCGAATCGCAGTTCGTTTCGACGTGGCTGCGTGCGCACGAACAGGGACGTGGCCCCGGCTGGTGGTTCGAGCACCGGCGCGGCGGCGGGATCGCCGGTGCGATCCTCTCGCATTTGATCGACCGCGCTTCGTGGCTTGCCGGCCGGCCTCCGAAAAGCGCCAGCGGGTTCTCGCGCACCGCGAATCCGCAGCGGCAATTCAACGGCAGTGCGTTCGCAAGCGACGTCGCCGACGGGAGTTTCGCGCTGATCGACTACGGCGAAGGGCTCGTCGCGAGCGTGAGCGCCGACGCCACGCACGCCGTGGACTCGATGCTCTTCGCGGTCCACGGCGAGCAGCGCACCGCCGTCGCGAGCGGCAAGGGCTTGATCGACGTCACGACCTTCCTCGTCGACAAGGACGAGACGGCCGAGCTTGAGATCGCCCCTGCTAAACACGCCAACTTGAGCTCGATCCGGCCCGACATCCCGCTCTTCGTCGCGCTCCTGGACGAGTTCGCGAACGCAATCGACGGCAAACCGGCCCACTATCCCACATTTGAGGACGCACTTGCCACCCAACGCGTCCTCGAAGCCGTCGGCTACAGCACGTCGTCGAACCCGTAGGAGGCGGCGCCGGCGGACCGATTCAAATTCGGCACGTTTTGCCGTGGACGCTACTTGTGTCCGCTATCTGTGTTCCTTGTGTATCGACCGTCCGGCCGCGCGCGGGCAGGATAGGAGCGCAAACCCTCCGTCAGATGTGAGGGTGCACAGACATCGATGAAAGGAACATCATGACACAGCACATACCCTCGGAGGGCCGGCGCGCGCAAGCAAAAGTTTGGGCGGTCCTCACCCTTGCCATGGCGATGACGGCGAGCGGCGCCGTGGCGATCGCCAATGCCCAAGGCACTGGCCACCAAAGCGTACGCCCAGACAAGGGAGGGGCGAAGAGCTGCTCCGGCTCGGGCTCTTGCATCGAAGGCAGCAATTCTGGAGACGGCGCGGGCGTCCAGGGAAATGCCAACACCTTCTTTGGCGTTCTCGGTGAGGCGAGCGGGGCCAACGCGGGCGTCGGCGGTTATAACTTCGACGGTACGTCCGGCGCATCCGGCGTCTACGGGCAATCGGATAACGGTTTCGGCGTGTACGGCTTCGCCGCGGCGTCGAGCGGTTACGGCCTCTTCTCGCAGGGGAACGCCTTCATTCAGGGCCTTCTCTATACGAGCGGCGATTGCCATTCCGGTTGCAGCCGCACGCGCCACCAAGCGTCGTTCGCGGCGAGGACGAGCCAGCCGACGATCGACGACGTCGGTGAGGGGACCCTTCGCGCCGGCGTTGCCCGCGTTGCACTGGCGCCCGACTTCGCGAACACGATCGACGCAACGAGGCCGTATATCGTGCTCCTTACGCCCGAAGGCGACGCGGCGCTGTACGTTACGAATCGCACTCCCGGCGGCTTCGAGGTGCGCCAAATCGGCGGCGGCCGCAGCTCGGTGACCTTCGCGTATCGCATCATTGCCAAGCCGTACGGTGCGGCCGACGAGCGGCTCCCGTTCAAGACCGTTGCCGACCCGACGACGGTCGACCCGAGGCACGCCGCACACTAGTGCCGGCATTGAACCGGACTTGAAGAGAGGGAGCTCGGGCCAGAAGGCTCGAGCTCCCTACGACGTGGTCTGAAGAGCGCGCCGTTCGCCGAGGCGCGACTGATGTAACCCCGCGGCGCTACGGTTTCAAAGTTGCCAGGTAGGCAGCGATCGCAACCATGTCGCTCGCCGTTAAATGCCGTACGACGGCTTTCATCGGCTCGACGCCGGCACCGGTACGGCGTCCCGATTGGATGTCGAACAGCTGGCGCACGATGTAGCTGGGAGAGCGGCCCGCGATGCTCGGTACGGCCCCGGCACCGTTCAGCCTGGCGCCGTGGCATGTTGCGCACGCCGTCGTTGCGCCGGAACCCAAAACGAGCGCTTTGCCGCTCCGGACGCTACCGGCCGGCACGTAGGCGATGAAGAGCGCGCGATCGTCGCGGTTTTCAAACTGCTCGAGGTTGGCCGGCACCTCGATGATACGCTCACCGATCGGCTCGCTTCTTCCCGTCGTGTCGATCGCCAGGAACCACCCGGCGACGCGCGTTGCAGGAACGGTCGCGGTTTCGACGACCCGAATGTATGATTTTGGCCGCAGGTTGGAAAAATATCGGGCGGCAGCCACGGTCTCCGCGCCGGAGATCGAACGCGACAGCGCGACCATCGATCGCGGGGGCGACCGCTTCGGAACCGAGGTCCGCCTCTTGCCGTTCTTAAAGTCGGCCATCTGCTGCACGATGTAGCCGAAAGGCAGCCCCGCAAGGCTTGCGTTCTCGGGGCCGCCCGCACCATTCGGGCGATGACAGAACCCGCAGGCAAAGACGTGTGGCCGGCGGCCGCGCGCGACCACGTACGGCATCGGGGGATGATCGTTGGGATGCCAGTCGGGCGCATTGAAAAAACTCTGCAATTGCGCCGGTAAGAACGTGCGCGAGCTTCCGGGCACGTGGCGCGGGACATGGTCATCCGCAGGATACTTGAAACCGGGCGGATTGACCGGGTAGGCCCATGCCGGCGGCGATTGCGCGGGGGACGGTTCGGCACGGCCGCGCGTCAGCGAAACGGCCGCCAAGACAAGAACACAAGCGGTGATGACTGCCGCGCCGTAGGCCGCTCGAAACGGGTCGCGCTTCATGCCGGCTCCAAATGGCGCCACAGAAGGTTGAGGGCGAGCGTCGTGGCGCGGCGCCGAATGTCGTCGCGATCGCCCGGAATCGTCACCCTGCGCGTGCGCACGTTCCCGTCCTCGCCGGCGAGCGCGAACCAGACGAGGCCGACGGGCTTGTCCGGCGTGCCGCCGCTAGGCCCTGCGATGCCGGTCGTCGCGAGCGCGAGGTCGGCGCTCAGCCGGGCTCGCGCACCGCGCGCCATAGCGACGGCAACCTCTTCGCTAACCGCGCCGTGCCCCTCGATCGTGGCCGCGTCGACGTCGAGCAGCGACGTCTTCAGCGCGTTGTCGTATGCGACGATTCCACCGCGAAAGGCGGCCGACGCGCCCGGTACGCGCACGAAGCGGTCGGCGATCGCGCCGCCGGTGATCGACTCGGCCGTCACGACGCTCAGGTTGCGTTCGCGCAAGCCCTCGATGATCGCACCCTCTAGCGTCTGCTCGTCGACTCCGAAGATGCCGCGCCCGATGCGTTCGCGCAGCTCCGCCTCGACCGGACGAATGAGAGCCTCGGCGGCAGCGCGGTTTTCGGCCTTCGCCATGATCTTCACGTCGACGCGGAACTCGTGCGCCAGCACCGCGATCTTGGGATTCTCGAGGCGCCGGAAAAGGTCTTCGATGCGGCGGTCGATGTCGGATTCCGCAATGCCGACGGTGTGCAGCGTGCGCGTGTAAATCGCGGCGCGTAAACCATAGCGCGCGACGAGCCAAGGCATCACGCCCTCGCCGAGCATCGGCCTCATCTCGCGCGGCACGCCCGGCATGCACGCGACGAACTTGCCGTCGTCGCGCAGCGCGATGAAACCGGGGGCGGTCCCGTTGCCGTTCGGCAGCACGATCGCACCCTTGGGAAGAATCGCTTGGCGGCGGTTGTTTTCGCCGATCTCGCCGGCTCGCCCGAGCGCCGCGAAGCGCTCTTCGATGGCTCGCACCGACGGCTCGTGCAGTTCGAGCGTCGTGCCGACGGCCGCCGCGACCGCATCCTTGGTCAAATCGTCGACGGTCGGGCCGAGCCCGCCGGTCGTGATCGCGCCGTCGGCCCGATCCAGTACCCCGCGCAGCATTTCCTCGAGCCGAAGCGCGTTGTCGCCGACCGCGTGCTTGGCGAAAACGTCGATGCCGGAGTCGGCCAGCGTGCGCGCGATGTGGGCCGAGTTCGTATCGACCAGTTGCCCGAGCAGGATCTCGGTGCCGATGGCCACGATCTCAACGCTCGCCATCGAGCACCTCCGGCACCGGCATCGAACGGCCTTCGTCGAACCATCGCGGATAGCGCACCGTCACGTCGATCTCAAAGCCTCTCGCCGCCGCGCGCATGGCCGAACGCCGTCCCTCCGACTCGGCGATGCGAACGCGGTTGCGCTCGCGCTGCGCGTTGAGGCACTGCATGAAGCGCACGAATTTTCCATCGAATGCCCGCTGCAAGGCCTCGCGGATCTTTCCGCCGACCCGCGGCGAGATGCCGCCGGTGGAAACGGCGACGCGCACGGGGCCGGCCTTGACGATGGCCTGCATCGCGACAAAGCCGTGGCGCGGCTGGTCGATCGCGCAGAGCAAAAAGCGGTGACAGTCGGCTAACGACCGCAGGCGCGCCGAGAGCATTTCATCCTGCGGTGTCGAGATCACGAAGAACGCGTCGGCGACGTCCGCGTCCTCGAGCGATGCCGCATCTTCAATCCGGCGCACCTGCGCCCCGACCTCGCGCAGTGCTTCCGTTTTCTCGTCGGCTTCGCGGTCGGAACCGATGACGACGCAGGAACGCCCGCGCAGGTTGAGGCCGACCGGGAAGAAGACGAACGGATACTCGGTGACGTCGCGCATCAATAGTCGACCGGCCGCAGGTAAAAATCGTTGATCGCGGTGTTGGAAAGCATCGCGGTCGTCGGCAGATGCCGCTTCCAGTGCGTGCTCGCTACGCGCTGCCGCACCAGCCGAATGTCTTCGGGATCGAGACCGCGGGCGGCAATCTGCGCCTCAGAGTAGCCGAGCAGCATCAGCGCCAAAATCCGGTCGGCCTTGAGATAGGTGATACCGAGGTCGCCTTCGTCGGTTTGATTTGCCTCGAGGTCCGCACTTGGCGCCTTGTCGACGATCGCGCGTGGAACGCCAAGATACCGAGCCAGGGCCCACACCTGCGTCTTGAAGAGATCGCCGAGCGGGTTGACCGGCGGCGAATCGTCGGCGTGCCAGGTAAAGTATCCCATCAAGCGCTCCGTCTTGTTTCCGGTGCCGACCGGCAGCGCGTCAAGCTTTGCCGACTGGTCGAAAAGGACGATCATTCGCGTGCGTGCCATGATGTTGCCGCGGCGGCGCGCGCCGGCCTCCGGCTCGAACTGCAGGTAGCCATCAACGGCTGCGCTGATCTCGATCGTGCGCGAGCGGCAGCCGAGCGCATCGATAACTACCTGCGCGTCCGCCAAGCTGTCCGCGCTAGAGGTGTGGTACGGGAGGCGCAGAGCGTGAACGTGGTCCGCTCCAAGGGCCCGCGCGCACAGGAACGCGGTGACGGCTGAATCGACGCCTCCCGAAAGGCCGATCACCGCCTCGTGGATCCCGCGGCGTTCGACCAGTTCGTCGCGCAAGAACGCTTCGAGCCATTGGGCCGCGAGCGCGCAATCGATCTCGAGCGACGGTTCGCTCGGCGCCGTCGCATCGATCACCGGAAGCAGACGCGGCGCTGCGGGAACGTGGCCGGCGCTCATCGTTCCACGGACGGGAGGGCTGCGCCGGCACGGGCGCCGGCTTGGGAGAATAAGTCCGGATCCGCCAAAAGATCGGGCAAGACCGCGTCGAGGTCGCCGAGCAACGGAAGCTCCGCGCGCGCTAGCTCGATCTCGCTCAGATCGATATGCGCGCGGATCAGGCATGCCCCCAAAGCCGGGGCGGCGGCAAGGATTGCACCGTGCGGGTCGATCACCATCGAGGAACCGGTCATTCCCTTCCCGCCCTCGAATCCGGCAAGCCCGGCATAGATGACGAAAACGCCATGTTCGATTGCATAGGAGCGCAGGACGTCGCGCCAGCGCGAGACGCTCAACAGCTCGCCGTCGCCGCCGAGCCCGCGACCCGGAGACGCGCTCGGAACGATCAACAGGCGCGCGCCTTTGACCGCAGCCAGGGTCGGCACGATCGCATGCCATGCATCTTCGCAGATCAGCAGCGCGGCGCGACCGAAGCGCGTTTCAAATACCTCGAGGCGGCGGCCCCGCGACAGAAAGCGCTCCTCGTCAAACACCCCGTAGGTCGGAAGAAAGAGCTTGCGGTGCACGTGCGCGATACGCTCCGCGGCGCGTTCGACGCTCAGGTACATCGCCGCATTGTAGTACGTGCCCTCGGCGTTCTCGAAAAAGCCGAGCACGATGTCGACCGGCCCGCGCTCCGCGCCGGACTGCGAGCGCCACAAACGGGCGATCTCGCGCGCCAGCTTCTCCCGCTCGAAAGCCAGCTCGTAAACGGCGCCCTCGAGAAAGTACCCCGTCAGCGCCGCCTCGGGGAGGACGATCATTTCGTACGGCGTTTCCTCGGCGGCGAGCTGTGCAAAAACCTCGCCGAGCGCGGCCATGTTGGACGGGATATCGCCTTTGCGCGGCTTGCTTTGAACGACGCCGAGCTTCACACGACCACCGCTACCGCGCTCGAGCCGAGGCTTCGCTGGGCGATGATGTCATCGGCCGGGTAGGTCCAGATCTCGGCCAGCGTCGGATGCAGGTGAGGGATTTTTACGAACTGGTCGACTGTCGCGCCGAAGCTCATCGCGACGATGAGTTCGTGAATGAGATCCGAGGCCTCGGGCCCGACGATCGCCGCACCCAGGATGCGCCCGTCGTCGGGCGAGGCCATCATCTTCACGAACCCTTTGGTTCGGCCGATGGAGACGGCCTTGCCGTGATCGCTGAACAAGTACGACCCGCGCAGGTACGCCGTGTTGGAGCGCTGCAGCTCCTTTTCGGTCTCGCCGACGATGCCGATCTGCGGGTCGGTGAAAACGCAGCGCGTCTTGATCAGCCAATAGTCGGCCCGTTCGCGCGCGCCGACGGCGTTGCGCGCCGCCATCTCGCCCTGATAGATCGCAACGTGGACCAGCTCGTACGGACCCGTAACGTCGCCGATAGCAAAGATCGCGGGGTTGGTCGTGCGCAGGTCCGGTCCGATCTCGATGCCCGTTATCGCGTGGTACGCGACGCCTGCTTTTTCCAGATCCAGTCCGGCCACGTTGGGCACGCGGCCAAGCGCGTAAAAGATCTCTTCGGCTTCGACGCTCTTGGGCACGCCGTCGACAAGGTAGTGCACGACCTTACCCCCAGCCCGGCGCTCGACGCGCGAAAGTTGGGCGCCCGTTTCCATGCGGATGCCTTCTTCGCGGAAGTAAAACGTCACGGCGTCGCCGACGTCGTCGTCTTCGCCCGAAAAGACGTGGCTTGCCCGCATCAACATCGTGGTTGCGGCGCCCATGCGCGCGAAAAACTGACCGAGCTCGGTCGCTACGTAGCCGCCCCCGAGCACGATGAGCGATTTCGGCGGACGCTCGAGCTCCAAGGCCGCATCGCTGTCGATGTACCCTGCCTCGGCCAATCCTGCCAGCGTGGGCGGGGCAACGATGCTGCCCGTTGCGATGATGAAGTTCGCAGCCTCGAGCACGTCTCCGTCGCCGACCTGCAACTGTCCGGGCGAAAGAAAGTGCGCCGGTCCCTCGAAGAGCGGAAACGAGCGAATGCCCTCGATGCGATAGTCCGCAAAGCCGCGGATGATCTCGCGCTTGCGAGCGATGATGTAGGAAAAGTCGATGGCCGGAGGGCTCGCTCGGACGCCCAGCTTGGGCGACTCGCGTATCGCTTGGACTGCATCGCCCGAGGCCAACAGCGTCTTGGAGGGCATGCACCCCCGCAGGATGCAGAGGCCGCCGAGAGGTCCGTGATCGACCAGGGCAACGCGCGCTCCGAGGTCGCGCGCGGTACGCGCTGCAGCGTATCCGCCTGACCCCGCTCCGACCACAACGAGGTCGAAATGCTGCGTTCTCACAATCTCTCCAACACCGCGTCACCTCCGGACTTTGCACCCGCTTCGCGATGCTAAGGGTCTCAACCAGCCTGCACAGAAGATGAGCTGGCCCATGTCCGCACAAGCCACCTTCCCCGAAGGCACGGCCAGCCGTACCTTTCGGCCCTTTGACACGGCGCTCGCATGCGGACCACTGGCCCTGCTGCTGGTCGCCTGCGGCGGCACCGGCATTGGGCTATTCCTGTGGTACGTCGCGGTTACGCGCAGCTCCGTGCTGGCCGCTTGGACCGACACGACGCTGATCGTAGCCCTGCTGGCCGGAGTCGCGCTCGCTTTCGTCGGCTGGAGCTGGTACGGCGCTTATTTCGCACGTCGCGCGGTGGTCGGCACGGTCGTTGCGATGCGCTGGGACGCCCTCTCGTGGGGCGCGCTTGGACTGTACGGCCTGAGCCTGCTCTCACCGGTATGGATCGGGACGCCGGCGCGCTCGGCCGGGCTCGCCATCGCAGCCGCGGCTCTCATCAAGGTTCTCGTCGCGGCGCGGTTCGTGCACACGGTTCGCGACGTGCTGGTCACGTTCGTCGTCACGCGGCTCCCGATCATCGTCATCGCGGAGCTCGCTTCGGTGGTCATCAGCCAGCGGCCGGGGGTTCACTTCTCGGCCTCCACCAATCCCCTGCTCGCGGTCTGGGGCCGGTGGGATGCCGTGCACTATCTCGATATCGCCCGGCGCGGATACTACGGCACCGACATGGCTTTCTTCCCGCTGTATCCGGCCTTGATCTCCGTCGTCGGGCGCTTTACCGGCAACGACCTGGTCGCCGGCTTGCTGATCTCCAACGTCGCGTTCTTCTTCGGACTGCTTTTCTTCTATAAGCTCGTGGAGCACGAATACGATCGCAACGTGGCGCATCGCGCCATTTTTTACATGTCCATCTTTCCGGCTGCGGTCTTCTTCTCGGCGGTCTACACGGAAGCGCTTTTCTTTGCCCTAACGGTCGCATCGTTCTACTACATCCGAGAACACAAGTGGCTGACGGCCGGCGTTTTGGGCGGCCTGGCCGCCCTGACCCGCGTCGAGGGCGTGCTGCTCTTCGTGCCCTATTTGATCGAAATCTTTATGCCGAGCTCGGGCGGTTCGTGGAAGGCGTTCCTCCAGACGCGCGGACGAGCCTTGCGCGTGACCGCCGGCGCCGCTTTGATTCCGGCCGGTCTGCTGCTGTACATGGCTTGGCTTTGGGTGCTGCGCGGCGACCCGCTCTACTTCTCTCACGTTCAGAGCCATTGGGACCGGCACTTCTCGCCGCCGTGGGTCAGCTTTTGGCATGGCATCATGCTGATCGCGACCACGCACAACCCGGCGACCATCTCGAACCAGATCATCGAATTAGCATTCACCCTGATGATGATCGCCGTGCTCCTCTTCGGCTTCCAACGGCTGCGCCCGTCGTTTTCGGCTTACATGGCGCTTTCGATCCTTGCACCGCTCTCGACCTCGAGCCTGATGAGCATGCCGCGCTTCGCACTCGTCCTTTTTCCGATGTTCATCATCCTCGCGCTGTGGGGCCGGCGGGTTTGGGTGAACTCGGCGATCGTCGCGTTTTCGCTTCCGCTGCTGGGCCTTTTCACCGTCTTATTCGCCGATTGGTATTGGGTAGCGTGAGCGGGGCGAACCTGGTCGGACGCATCGCGCAGCGCCGTGGTGTGCGCCAGTTCGTCAAGTTCGGCATCGTCGGCACGTCGGGGATGGCCGTCAACCTCGTCCTCTTCACAATTCTGCAGCGCGGCACGACACTGCCGCTGTGGTTCGACTTCTCGGCCGGCTTCATGTTGGGCGGCGTTTCGAACTACTTCCTCAACCGGATCTGGACGTTCCGCTCGAGCGGTCACGCCGGTCGCGAAGGCTTTCAGTTCTTGACCGTTTCGTTCATCGCCCTGCTCGTCGGCAACGCCGTCGTTTACGTGCTGGAGACGCGCCTCGGCTTCCACCGCCACCACACGGTTTGGTTGGTCTCGACCCTATCGGGCGTCTTCGTCAACTTCTTCCTCAATAAGTATTGGACGTTCCGGTCGGTCGACTGAGGCTGCGGCGGCCGGCGTGGTTCGAGCTGTGCCTGATGGGGGTCGTCGTGCTCGGCTTCGCGCTGCGGCTGCGCGGGATTCACGACCCGCTCCTCGATCACCCGGGTTGGCGACAAGGCGATACCGCTGCGATCGCGCGCAACTTTGCTACGCTCGACCTCAACCCGTTTCATCCGCAAGCCGACTACGACGGCCCCCCGCCGAACTACGTCGAGCTCGAGCTGCAGATCGTTCCGTTTCTAGCCGCGCTGCTGTACAAACTCTTCGGCATCCACGAGATCTTCGGCCGGCTGATCTCGATCGGCTTCAGCCTCGGCACGGTATGCTTGCTGGCCGAGTTCGCGCGGCGCATTTTCGTTTCGGAAGCGGCGGGAATCTTGGCGGCGTTTCTGTTTGCCGTGTATCCCGGAAGCGTGTACTACGGCCGGACGTTTATGCCCGATACGGCGATGGTCTTCTTCTTGACGGCAGCCTTGTACGCCGCCGTGCGCTGGCTCGACGAGGTCGAGAGCGATTCGTGGGCGCGCTTCTGGGCGGCCGCGCTGCTGTGTGCCGCCGCGATCCTGGCGAAGCCGGTCGCTGCAGTCGGGCTCGTACCGATCGCAGCGCTGATGTTTGCCCGTCGCGGCTTGGTCAAGACGCTGCTCCATCCGCAGTATTATGCCTACTTCGCAATCGCGTTGCTGCCCTACGCCGGCTACGATGCGTACCTGCGCTCGATCGCCGAGTGGCACTGGGCAAGCGGGATCGTAGCCAAACACGTCCTCCCTTCGCTTAGCGATTCCGTCTCCTCGGTTGCAAACTTCCGCCACAAGCTCGCAGCCTTCCGGGATGCGCTTGCCCTGCTGTGGTCGACGATGCTGGGCCCGTTCGCTTGCGCGCTGTTTGCGATCGCGATCGCAGTGCCCGTCCGCCCCGCGGCGCGACCGCTGGTCTTTGCGTGGCTCGGGGCCCTGCTTGCATACGCTTACGTCGTGGTCACGGTCGAGCGCGTGGACTACTACCTGTATCCGGTGCTTCCGCTCGCGGCGCTATGGAGTGCCGGGTCGCTCGACCGGGCACTTTCCTTCGTGCCGGCCTGGCGGGAACGCCGGATGGCAGCCTTGCCCGCGCTCCTAGCGCTGTGCTCGCTTGCGATCTTCTTCACCCCTTCCCCGGTGCGCGCATACTACCGCTACAACAAGGACGTCTTCCGGGCCGCGCGTGCGCTCGATGCTGGGCTCAAACCGGGTACGCTCGTCGTGATGGGTCACTACGACCCGTCGGTGCTGTATTACATCGACCGCAAGGGCTGGGAGGAAGATCCGTACCTTTGGACGCCCTTCGACGAGCAAAGCGCGATCCGCAAGGGCGCGCGCTACTTCATTGCGATTGAACGCCGCCGCCTGGAGCGCAACGTCGAGCTGTACGCCTGGCTGCAGCGTTTCCCCGTCATCGATCCCGACGCAAAATGGCCGGTCTACCAAACCGATTACGCCAAGATGCTGCCAGGCGCCGAAGCGCGTTGGCGCGCCTTCCGCCGCCGCGAAAAAGCGCGCCAGCAAAACAACGGCGCGGCGCCCGCCGAAGGGCGGACGCCGCGCTGATGGGCTGCTTCGGTTCGGTTAAGGTGCGCCGGCGAGGTCGATATCCAGCGCTTGCACGTTGATATCGAGAGAACCCATGCCGGTCATGTTGTCGTAAGCGGGCAGCGCAGGCCATAGACCGTTGTTCCCGATCTCGATGTCGTGGAAGCCGCCGATAACGCCCGTTTCGTAACCCGGAGGTCCGGTGGGTAGGGGCGGCGGCGTCGGATACGGGAACTGCGTGAATTCGTAGTACAACGCGGGGGCAGCGTAGCCGAAGCCTTTCTTCGAGCCATACGCGCTCGGATGCGAGCTGAGCAAGCGTGACCAAACGCCGAGCGAGAGCGGCGTGGAGAGGCTCGTGCCGCCGACTCCCTCGGCTGCTCCGCTCACGATGACGATGGCCGGACTGAGTTCGTTGTCGGCATCCATCGAAATGTCGGGGACCGTGCGGTCCTCGCCGTCAACGCTCAGTTCGGCTGGGACGACCGTATCCTGCCAGTAAGTCGGCGTCTCGAATTCGCTTTGCCCGCCGCCGGTGCCCTGCCAGCCGATCTCACCGCCGTAGACGGAGGTGTTCGCATTGGACATGAGCGATGTGCCGCCGACGCCGACGACATACGGCGAGGAGGCAGGATAACACACGCCGACCACGCCCGGAACGTACGGAACGCCGGTTGCGACGAGTATCGGACAAGCCGCCCCGTTGTCGCCGGCTGAGGAGAAGACCGTTTGACCCTGGCTCGCCGCCTCGTTGAAGATCTCGTCGTCGATCGTCATGGCGCCGTCGGCGTACGCGAGCGCTTCGGGCTCGCCGAAGGAGGCGCTGCCGGCTTGCGCGACCACGTCGGTCGCGAACCGGTTGAACTCGAGCGCGGTATCCGAGTCGCTGAGCGAGGTCGTGTCGTAGATGTAAAGGTGTTTGACCCCAGCCGCGATGCCGGTGGAAACCTGCGTATCGAGATCGAACTCGTCCTGACCCGACGTATCGCCTGAGGGTGTGCCGACGGGGACGATGCTCACGCCGAATGGCCGCTCGAGGCCGTAGGCAAACACGTTGAACGTCTGCTGATAGGTAGCCAGATCCGTGACGACCTGCGTGACATCGCCTTCGGCAAAGATCGCGATCTTGGTGCGGAAACCGCTCGTCGAGTTCGATCCGGTGAACTGGCCGGCCTTGAGCTTGTCGTTGGGGCTGAGCCCATCATAGTTCGCTTGGAAGTCATACGGCCCGTATTCACGCGAACAGACGCCGTCGATCTGGGTCACCAAGCATGCTTGGGCAGTCGGGTACGAAAGCGGGGTGGGGCTGGGCGAGGGCGCCGGGGTAGGCGAGGCGGTCGTGGCCGGATGCTCGACGCCCGCACCGAGCGAACCGCCGCGCAAATGTGCCGCGAAGGTCGCAGCGATGCGCGCCTGGATCGCCCGCGGCGACTTGCGGATAGCGGTGCGCATCGTGAAATTGTGCAGCCCGAGCACGCCCAGGACCGTTCCGCGCAGTGCCAGGGGGACCGATGCCGGGGTGACGTTTGCGTAGACGACGCGCGTGCCGTTGAGCGATTGCCGGAACCAATGAATCTGCGTGGCAAAGGCCGCTTCGACCGCTGAGGCGCGCGCATCGGCGCTGATCAGCAGGTTGTTGGGCGCTGCAACGAGGTGCGCGAAGCCGTGCTGCGCGAGGTAACGCCCGACGGCGGCAACCTGGGCACCGGTCGGGTTGAAGCGCGCGGTGAACTCCTGCGGGGTTAGGTACGACCCGAACATCGGGTCACCGTGCGTGTGCTGGCGGCGCACGATATCACGGGCTCCGGCCGGGTCACGCATCTGCAAGCCGACGACGACGCGCATCGGCATGTTGGCCGGAACGGGCCCGAGGTCCGAAGCGCGAAGCGGCACGATTTGACGGGTGGCGGTGGCGCTCCAGCCCGCCGGAACTCCGGCCGCGGGAAGCGCGCTACGCACGAGCGTGGCTGCCGTCGCCGAGCCCGCGGTGATCGACAAGAAGCTCAAACTTGCGGCGAGCGTCGCCGAGAAAGCATTGTGCACGGGGTATCCTCCGAGAACGAGCGGTGGGTGCTCTCAGCGTAGCCTCGTGCCCGTAACAGGCGGAGAACAGCTCCGTTACAAAGCCCGCAATCAGGGTAGGGGCAAGAGCGATGCCGCCGGGGCCAAGGGCTCCGGGGCGGCTCGCTCGGGCGAGCCGGACTCGACCAGCTGGCGGTAGGTGACCAGCCGGTTCGTCAATTTACCAACCTCGTCTCGCAGGGCGAACGACGCCTTGATCGCACTGACGAGCTGCTCTGAATCGTAAGTATAATCGAAGCGCTGCAGCGCCGCGACGATCGTCGCCGTCTCGGACTTGAGCTGCAAATACGCGCGGCGCAACGAGCGCCCGGTCTCGGCATAGGTCGGATAATTCGAGACGACGATCTCTCGCTTGATGCGCGCCTGGCCGATGTCCGATTTCAGCTCGGCGAGCCGCACGCTCTGCGGATCGTACTTGGCGGCGACGGCCAGCGCCGTAAGCGCCCCGTCGAAGTCGGACTTCTGAAAGAGCTCGGCGGCGATGTGGAGTTGCACCGCCGCCAAGCCCGCGCGCGCGTGTTCGTCTTGCGGGGCCAGGCGCAGCGCTAGCCGATAGGCCGTAGCGGCGTCGGCGAAGTTGTGCGCCTGGTACGCCAGGTCGCCTTGATGGTTACGCGTATCGACGATGTAGTGCGTGAGCGTGCCGGCGCAACCGGACAGCAGGAACGCCGCGCCGCAGACTGCGGCACGCAGGATTCGAGTCATCGAAGACCACCTATCGGAGTTGGTTCACGAAGTGAGCGACGAACGCGATTGCGTTTGCAGCCGGGTAAAGAATCAACTGCGAAAGCAGCGTGCCGATGATGGCGGTGGCCGCTAAATAGAATACCATCGACTTCACCTCCCCAAGCGTGCGCTCGCCTTTGACCGCTTGATCGGTGATGTACGCCGAGGTGGGGTCGACGATCAGCGCAAACGAGACGGTTGCGACGCCGTTGACGATTCCGGAGAGCGAGATCGCGGTGCGCGCGTCGGCCGGATCGAGCACGCTGCCGAAGTTTGCCGCTACCACCCCAATCGCATAGATGCCGGTGACGATGACGTTTCCAAGCAGCAGCTTGCCCGGCACGTCCTTCAAGCGAAAGTTACGAAGCGATGCCGGTGAGGGCAGACGCACCGAGTGAGCCAGCGCGAACCAGACGCGCGGGTCGCCCAAGCGCAGGAGCGCCCGCGGCACCGAGCCGAGGCGCTCGAACGCGCTGATGCCGCGCACGAATAAGAACAAGAAGGCGGGCAGCAACAGGGCGCCAAGGATGGTGCCCGCGGTGCCGGCCAAGACGATCAGGCGGATTTGCCACTCCAGTTGGTTCACGGCGCCCGCCGCAAGGTGCGGGTCGTGAACCGCGTGGCCGGCCCGGTCGGAAAGCGTGCCGAGCATCGGAGCATAGGCGAGGTTCGCCAAACGGCTGGCCGTTACGAACAGGTTGAAGAGCGAAATCGAGGTCGCGATGCGGCCGGTGACGACGCCGGCTAGGCGAGCCGCGTAGGCGCCGATTTGGATCGCTTGGACGACAGCGTTCAACACGAGCGCGACGACGAGCTGCACCGACCAAAATGCGGCCGGCTCAGCGCCCGCCATCACGCGACGGCAGTGCTCGGCAACCAGCGAACGTTCGACTCGTCGAGCGGTCCCAGCACGCACAAGCCGAGGCTCTCCGCGCGGAATAACTCGCGGGCCAGCATCCAAACGCCCTCGCGCTCGACGGCATCGACCTGACGTTCGATTTCCTCGGTCGTTATTTGCCGCCCGAGATTGAACTCGCTGCGTCCCAGACGCATCATGCGGCTCGATGTGCTCTCCAGCGAGAGCGTGAGGCTTCCCTTGATGTGTTCCTTTGCGAGAGCGACTTCTTCGTTGCTCGGCCCTTCGGCGGCAAGACGTTGCATCTCGCCGGCGATGACGTCGACGCACACCTGCACGCTGCCAGGCGACGTTCCAGCCGAGATTCCGAAGAGCCCCGTCTCACGATAGCTCTGTTGAAAGGAGTACACGCTGTACGCGAGGCCGCGCTTCTCACGCACCTCTTGAAACAGCCGGCTCGACATCCCGCCGCCCAAGATGGTATCGAGCACCGAAAGCGTGTAGCGGCGTTCGTCGCGCGACGAAACGCCTTGCGTCCCCATCAGAATGTAGGCTTGTTCCGTGTCCTTGCGCTTGATGCGGCTAGCAGGCGTTAGACGCGGGCGCTCGGGAACGGGCGAGAGGGCCTTGCCCTCGAACCGCGCAAAAGCGTCTGCGAAGAGCTCGACGATGCGGTCGTGGTCGACGTTGCCGGCGGCGGTGACGACGACCGTCGTCGGGGCGTAACGCGCCCGCAGGTGCGCCCGCAGATCCTCGCGGGTCAGCGCGGACACCGTCTCGGCGTAACCGATCGTCGGTGCGCCCAGGTTGGACCCGCTCCACATCGTGGCGATGAAGAGGTCGTGGATCACCTCGTCGGGCGAATCGTCGTACATCCGAATCTCTTCGAGCACGACCTTCTGCTCTTTGGCGAGCTCGGCCGGATCGAAGACGGAGTGCAGAAACATGTCGGCGAGAACGTCGACCGCAAGCGGGACGTGGCGGTCGATCACCTTGGCGTAGTAGCAGGTCGACTCTTTGTCGGTGAACGCGTTGAGATTGCCGCCGACGCCGTCCATCGCTTCGGCGATTTCGCGGGCCGAACGCCGCTGCGTCCCCTTGAAGAGCATGTGCTCGATCAGGTGCGAGACGCCGCGCTGTTCGGGAGGCTCCGCGGCGGAGCCGATGTCGGCCCAAATGCCGAGCGAGGCGGAGCGGACCGAAGGCATCGACTCGGTGACGACGCGTACGCCGTTTTGAAGGGTTGACTTGCGATACAACGAGTTCTCCGCGGAAAAGGAAAAAGAATGGGCTCTAGTGCCATTGGCGGGGGGAGGGTCGGGTCCTTCGCAAACGCGCGCGGAACGCGCCGTCCCAGTAGACGCCGTCGCCGCGAAACAGGCGCCGGCGCAGAAGCGGCGCTTCGCTTCGAGTCGTCGTGACGGCGAAGACGGTCTTTGAGGTGGGCTGTGCGTAGTCGCCGCTCACCGGCAAGCCTGGCGCCACATGGAGCGGAACCGTCGCCCAAACGTCGACCTCCTCGAGCGGTTGCGCGGCGAAGCTCCGCCCAACGAGCGCGACGACCTCGTCGTCAAAGCCGCGTTCGTCAAGCCGGCCGTGAAACTTCACCGCTGAAAGAACCAGGGCGGCGACGAGGTGCGACCCGATTCCGTCGACCCGTACGCGCACGATCTGCGCCGGCCATATCGTTGCGAGCAGCCTCTTGCCCAAGCCGATCGCCACGTCCTTACGGTTACCCGCGGCCCGCGCCGCAGCATCGACCTGGGCGATCGAAGGACGCCCCTCGGCGGCGCAAAGCGGGGCGGCTAGGAACGCGCACGAGCCGAGCAGCGCACAAAAGCCGGTCAGCGCGGCGAACCCGCGCCCGCTTGGCCCCGTGCGGCCGGCGTGCCTAATAGCTTTGAGCGAAGTAGGCGCGCACCGTCGCCGGCTCCCCGCAGGCCAGACACGTTGCGGCGCCGTCGAGCGGGCGAAGGTTTCGTGTCGTCGCGCTCGTCTCGACTTTGACGAACGCCTCGCACTGCGCACGACCGCACCACGGGATGTCGATCATCCCGGCACGCTCGCGCAGCAAGTGGAAGAACTCGGCCGTGTCGCCGGCCGCAATCGTGTGGGTGCGCAAGAATTCGCTTGCCTGCGCGAACATATTCGTCTGGATCTCCTCGAGCAGCGCCGTCATTCGGCTGGCGACATCGGCGAGGGCGACCGTCACCTTGCCGCCCGCCTCACCCTTGGCCTTATCGCGGCGTACCAGCGTCGCGACGCCGGCGGCGATGTCGTTCGCTCCCAGCTCGACGCGGATCGGGACGCCGCGCATCTCCCAATCGGCAAACTTGTTGCCGGGGCGCAGGTCGCGCTCGTCGAGGCGCACCCGCAAGCCGCTGCCTTTGAGCTGCGCGAGCAGATCCCGCGCAGCGTGTATGACTCGGTCGTCGCCGGCCTTGACGATCGGCACGACGACCGCTTCGATCGGGGCCATCTTCGGCGGCATGCGCAAACCGCGGTCGTCGCCATGGACCATGATCAAGGCGCCGAGCATCCGCCACGACATGCCCCACGAGGTCGTCCAGACGTACTGCAGTGACTGGTCTTCGGCGGCAAACTTGATATCGTAGGCGCGCGCGAAGTTTTGCCCGAGCTCGTGGGACGTCCCGGACTGAAGGGCGCGCCCGTCGGGCATCAGCGCTTCGATCGAAAACGTATGCGTGGCCCCGGCGAAGCGTTCGCTCGAGCTCTTCTCGCCCGTGTAGACGGGCACCGCTGCGATGTCTTGCGCCACCTCGCGGTAGATGTCGAGCATGCGCACAACCTCCTCGCGGGCTTCTGGCTCGCTCGCATGTGCCGTGTGACCTTCCTGCCAGAGAAATTCAGTCGTGCGCAAGAAAGGACGCGTGCGCTTCTCCCAACGCACGACGTTGACCCACTGATTGATCAGGATCGGCAGATCGCGGTAGGAGCGTATCCAGTCCGCGTACATCGGGCCGATGATGACTTCCGATGTCGGCCGTATGGCGAGACGCTCGCTGAGCCGTTCGTTGCCGCCGTGGGTAACCCACGCCACCTCCGGCGAGAACCCTTCAACGTGCTCTTGCTCTTTGAGCAGGAGATGCTCCGGGATCAACAGCGGAAAGTATGCGTTCTCGTGACCGGTGGCTTTGAAGCGCTCGTCCAGCGCTGCGACGAGCCGCTCCCACAGGGCAAAGCCGTATGGGCGCAGCACGACACAGCCGCGAACCGGAGCGAGCGAAACAAGCTCAGCCTTGTAGCAAACAGCCTGATACCACTCCGAAAGATCCGCGCCCTTGGGCGGGATCTCTTTGACGAGCGGCGTTTTCGGCTGGGCCACGCCCTCGTCCACTGTGTTCGGCTCTGACATGAGCGCCCTAGGTTCGCACCGAAGGCAGCGTTTCATGCCGAAGCTGACGCGAATCTACACACGTACCGGCGATGACGGCACGACCGGCCTGGTCGGCGGCCAGCGCATCAAGAAAGACTCGCTCCGCCTCGAAACGTACGGCACGATCGACGAGCTTTCGAGTTCGATCGGCGTGGCGCGCACCGCGCTCGCCGATATTTCTCGCAATGCTTGCGACCCCGCGGCGAACAAACGCATCGACGAGCTCGACCGGTGGCTAGCGTGGACGCAGGACATGCTCTTCAACCTCGGCAGCGAGCTCGCGACGCTGCCCGAGGACCGGCGCACGCAAGGTGCGTTCGACGGTGCGAGCGCGGCCCGCGCGCTCGAGCGCGCGATCGATCGCGCGCAAGCCGACTTGCCGCCGCTAGCCAACTTCATCCATCCGGGCGGATCGTACCCGGGTGCATTCCTGCACGTAGCGCGGACCGTCTGCCGTCGCGCCGAGCGGCTGTTGGTCAAGCTTGGTTCGGAAGAACGAAACCCGAGCGAGCCGGAGCGTTACGTGAACCGCCTTTCCGACGCACTGTTCGTTTGGTCGCGTTGGATCAATCACACGCTTCATCGTCCCGAGCACCTTTGGAATCCGAGCGCCGCGCCGCCGCCGGAAGGCAGCGAAGAAATACGCGGACCGGCGTAGGGCCGGCCCCGGGCTTGCGCTAAGACGCATCGCCGATGGCAAACGCTAGCGCACCGCCGCCTTTCGGTGGTGATTCCAGTTTCGTCGGGCGCCTCTTTGCAAAGACCTCGATCGACGCCATGCGCGACGATAAGAGGCCTTCCCAGTTGCGCCGGGCGCTACGCGCGCGGGACCTGATCGCGGTCGGACTCGGTACGATGATCGGCGGCGGCATCTTCACGACGATCGGACCGGGCGTCAAGCTCGCAGGGCCGGCGATCATCTTGGCCTTCGTCGTTGCCGGCCTGGCGTCGTTCTTCGCGGCCCTCTGCTATGCCGAACTCGGGGCGATGGTGCCCATCGCCGGGAGCGCCTACACCTACGCGTACGCAACGCTGGGACAGCTGGTCGCCTGGATCATCGGCTTCGCGTTGCTCTTCGAATACGGCATCAGCGCTGCGCCGGTCGCACAGCAGTTCTCGTCGACGTTCCAAAGTGCGCTCAACGCCTTCGGCGTCACGGTGCCGTTCGCGATTCGAACGTCGCACTTCATCTTCGATCAAAACGCGTGGTGGGACATCACCAAGTGGGACATCGTGCATTCGCAGTACGACCTGATCGGCGCGGCCTTCGTGCTGCTGCTTTCCGTCCTTCTGGTGCTCGGCATCCGCGAGACCGCGACCGCCAACAACATCTTCGTCGTCTTGAAGATATCGGCGCTGGTCGTTTTCGTCTTCTTCGGCCTCTCGCTCTTCCACGCCGGCAACCTCGTCCCGTTCGCGCCGCTAGGGTGGGGATCGCTTCGGCCATTCAGCGGCGGAGAGGGGGCCGGCATCATCCCCGCCGCCGCGCTCGTCTTCTTCGCCTACATCGGCTTCGATACCGCGACGACGACCGCGGAGGAGTGCCGCAACCCGCAGCGCGACATTCCGCTAGGCGTCATAGGGGCGCTGGCCATCGGGACCGTAATCTACTGCACGGTCGCGGTCGTGCTGGTCGGCGTCGTGCCGTGGCGCCAGGTCGATGAGAATACCGCGCTCGCAAGCGCCCTTCGCCCGCTGCACAGCCCCTTCATCGACTGGACGATCACGATGGGCGTGCTGGCGGGCACGACGAGCGTCGCGCTCAGTTCGCTGCTCGGGCAGACGCGCATCTTTTACGTGATGTCGCGCGACCGCATGCTGCCGCCGTTCGTCTCTCGGATCAATCCGCGCTTCAAGACGCCGGCCCTCATGACGATGATCACCGGCGTCGGCGTAGCGCTCCTAACCCTCATCGTGCCGCTCGACAACCTGCTGCGGCTGGTCAACATCGGGACGCTGGCGGCATTCATCGTGGTATGCGCGGGCGTGATCTGGCTGCGCCACAAGCGGCCCGACATTCCGCGCCCATTCCGCTCGCCGTTCGTACCATGGTTCCCGCTGACCGGCATCCTCCTGTCGCTGATCCTGGTCGTCTTCGGACTGAGCACGGCGACGCTCGAGTGGTTCCTCGGCTCGCTCTCCGTCGGCCTCGTCATCTACTTCGCCTACGGCTTCCGCAAGTCGGATCCGTCAGCGCTCGCGCGCGGCGAGTAGGCGGCACGACCTGCTTGCAAGAAGACCGGCAGCACGATGACGTTCGAAGAGTTTCTCCCGGATTACCTCGCCGCGCACTCCAATCCCAACACGCGCATCGCGCACGCGGCGGGCACGCTGACGGGGCTCGGCATCGCAGCCTACGGGCTCCTCAAGCGCAAGCCGAAGCTGCTGCTGGTCGCGCTAGCCGCAGGCTACGTCCCCGCTTGGCTCTCGCACTGGGTGATCGAGGGCAATCAACCCAAGACGTTCGGCTACCCGCTCTACTCCTTGCGCGGCGACTTCGTCATGCTCGGCCGAACGTTGCGCGGCCAGCTCTCGAACACCGGGTAGAGGCCCCATTAGCTGCGGAACGTTAGGATCGAGCGGAATCCGGCCGGCTCGACGTGCAGGGCATCGGTCGGGAGCGGTCCGAAAATCGGGCTTCCCGAAGCGTTCTGCCCGACGATTCCGCGGTACGGTTCGCCCGCCCCGAAAACCGTGAAGCGCCCGGCGCCGGCGTTAAAGAGGTTGGTCGCAGCGAGCGACAAGTCGAGGCGCCGGCCGAAGCGGTAGCCGGCGAGCGCGCTCAACACGGTGAACGGCCCCAGGTTCAACTCGTTGTTCTTCCCGCGAAAAACGGCACTGGCGTCGGCGTGCCAGGCCCCCTCGGCCCAGTCGACTTGGAGCGAGCCCTGCTGCTGCGGAATGCCGAGAAACTGCTCGTCGTCGACCAGATTGCCGCCCGACGTCGGGTTGGAAAACTGCGCGTCGAGATCCTTGGGATAGGCGACGTTGAGGCCATACCGGGCGGTCAGAAAAACGTGCTGCGCGGGGAAGCGGTGAACGAAGCGCGCTTCGAGACCTTGGTACACGGCATTACCGACGTTGCTGTTATACGAAACGCAGGCTGGGATCGGGTTCGCATACGAATTGTTCGTACACGTTCCGTTCGCTACGGCCGCTAGCGGATAGAAGATTTCGATCGGGTTACGAAGGTTCGTCTGATAGAACGAAAGATCGAGCGTCGATTGCGACGAGAATTGATGCGAGGCGCCAAGCTCGTACTCAGTCGCGTGCTCGGGGTGTTCGTTCGGATTGCCCTGGGTCACGAAAACGTTGCTCCCGTCGAGCGTCAGTTCGTCGTAGGGGTATAGGTAGCGTTCGGCGAGCAGCGGAGCGCGGAAACCCGTACCGATCGAAAAACGAACCGACGTGGCCGGATCGGTCTGATAAATCGCCCCGAAACGGCCGTCGAGATTTGCGCCGAAGCTCGTGTAATACGATTGAAAGAGGCCGGCGTCGAGTCGCAGCTTGGGAACCGGCTGGAACCCGCCTCGCAGGTACAACACGTCGATCGTTTGACCCAGCTGCGCCTGGGCTTGCGTCGGTGTAAGCGACGCATCGCTTTGAGAGGGCGGTCCGGCGAACTCGAGCGACTCGTAGCGGGTGTATCCCCCGACCGCGAACTGTGAGGTATCGAAGGTGCGCTGCCAGGTCAGGCCGCCGTTGTAGCGTTTGTCCTCGTGGTCGATGTCATAGGGCGATGCCGTTCCGCCGTTGACGGCGACGTCGTTGTCGCTGAGCGACAGATCGCTTGTCAGTTCGCCCGCACCCAGCGGCGTGCGGGCCCGAAGTTGATAGGCGCGAATGGTTTGGTCGAAAATCTGCGCGCCCGGCCCCGTCAGCTGCCCGTATTGCGGCGTTCCGAGGTCGGCTGAGTTTTCGTCGATGCCGTTGATCGAACTGCTCTGATCGCGCTCGTCACCCAGGAGAAACACGCGCGCGGTGAGATCGGCGTTCTGAGAGAACGACCAGGTCAGCGTTCCGAGGCCCAGATGCGAGGCAATCCACGAACCAAGGGCGGTCGCACACGGCGCGCACGCCGGCTTGGTCGTCGAATACAGCGGAAGCGTCGAATTGACGTAGCCGGCTTCATTTTGATCGTCGAAAGCGCCCGCGTATCCGAGGCGCCCAACCGTCCCCGTTGCGTTCAACCACGACTCGCTCCCTCCCAAGGAACCCTCCGAGAACGAAAGGCCGTAGTGCGGCTCCACGGTGGGTCGCAACGAAACGAAATCGATCGCGCCGCCGAACGTATTGCTGCCGTTGGAATCCTCGGGCCCCAGACCCTCGGTCACGTCGATCGCCGAGAACGCCGCCGATGGGAGCCGGGAAAGATCGAGGTCGCCCGTATTGCCATCGTTGAGCAGCTGCCCGTCAAGCGCTACGAGCGATTCCGACGGATCGGGCCCGCGAAGCGACACAACCGCGACCGCGCTCGCCGCGCCGCCGTCCGGACGCGTAAAGGTCGCGCTCGGAATCGTCTGGAGCCCCTGGATCGCTAGGTCCGCACCTAGCAGATCTAAATCCGGCCGCGTCAGGGTCACGCTCGGGATCGTGCCCTCGATAGGCACGAGGCGGCCGTCGACCGTTACCTCGCCGATCTGCCGCAGCTTGGGCGAATCGAGCGGTTCCAGCGCGACCTCCACCTTCGAATCGTGCTCCACGTCGGCTCCGATCGTCACCGGCGCGAACCCTTTGGCTGACGCGACCAGCCGGTACTTCCCGGGCGCGACGGTGAGCGCAAAGTTGCCGTACGCATCGGTCGACGCGGAGGCGGTCGCGCCGCCCCGGAGTTCGGCCTGGGCACCCGCAATCGGCGCACCTGAAATCGCGTGGACGTTTCCGCTGACGATGCAGCAGAAGACGAGGACGAGCGGATGCGCTACTGGCTGTCGTCTGCCTGGGCGCCGGCTTCAACGAGGCCGGGGCTGGTGACATCGATCTTGGCGCGCGCCTTGTCGTAACGCACTTTCGTACCGAACGCTTCGGCCACGAGCGATAACCCCACCATCGTGCGCCCGCGAACGGCGAAGGGTACTTGTTTGAGAAGCATTCGCTGGCCGTTGAGCGTCGCGATCCGGTCGCCGGCCCGCATGCGCAGCGTGTCGTTGCCGCGGATCAGTTCGATCGTACCGGTCTTCGCATCGTACGACGTATCGGCGCCGAGCGTATCGGCGATCGCGCGCAACGGAACGAACGCTTCCCCTTTGGCGGGGATGACGGGCGGGACGTCGGTGATAACGCGCTGCCCGTCGATGCGCAGCGCGGCGGGATGCGACAGCGCGCCGATGGCCGCGGCGACCGTTGCGATGCAGACGGTCGTCGTCAGCATCCGCAGGCTCGGCGCAACGAAGCGGAGGCGCCCAGGTGCGCCATCGCGTGCTTTCGCCACGGGCGCGGGCGCCGTGCGGTGCGCGCCGGTAGCGGCGCTAGGCGACCGGCTGACGCTCATACGACGTCTCGTGGATGAAATCGGGGTATTGATCGGCGATCACTTTCTCGATCTCGACGCGCAGTGCGCCGAGGAGCTGGGCCTCCGGAAACGTGCCAACCAGCTCGCCCTTGCGATAGATCGCACCTTTCCCCTTGCCCCCGGCGACGCCGACGTCGGCCATCTTACTCTCACCCGGGCCATTGACGACGCAACCCATGACTGCGACCTTCACCGGAGCGGTGTACTCTTTGGCGATCGCTTCGACTGCCCGAGCGAGTTCGACGACTTCGATTTCCGCACGGCCGCACGAGGGGCAGGCGGTGATGTCGAAGCCCTTTTCGCGAATCCCAAGCGCCTTGAGGATGCCCCAGCAAACGGGAACCTCCTCGACCGGATCGGCCGCGAGCGAAACGCGCAGCGTATCACCGATGCCTTCCCATAGCAGGATGCCCATACCGATCGAGCTCTTGATCGTGCCCTCGCGGGGTAGGCCCGCCTCGGTGATCCCGAGATGCAAGGCATACGGCGTGTCGCGTTCGGCGAGCTTCTTGTCAGCCAAACGGTAGGCGTGAACGGTCGTCGGCACGTCGTGCGCTTTGAGCGAAATGACGATGTCGGTATGACCGAGGTCCTCGAGGATATCGACGTGCCGCAGCGCCGAGAAGACCATAGCTTCCGGCGTGTGGCCGTAGCGCTCTTCCAGATCGCGCGCGAGCGAGCCCATGTTCACGCCGATCCGAATCGGAGTGCCCATCGATTTGGCTAGCGTGACGACCTCGCGCGTCTTCTTCGGATCGGTGATGTTACCGGGATTGAGCCGTAGCTTCGCCACGCCCGCTTCGAGCGCGGCCAGCGCCATGCGGTGATCGAAATGAATGTCGGCGACGATCGGTACCGGCGAGCGCGCGACGATGTGCGGCATGCCGGCCGCGTCGGGTGCATCCTTGACGGTGACGCGCACGACTTCGCAGCCGGCCATCGCCAGGCCGTAGATCTGCTCCAACGTCTTTTCGTAGTCGGCGGTATCGGTCGTCGTCATCGATTGCACCGCGACCGGATGGTCCCCGCCGATCCAGACCTTCTTCGCGTCCTTCGACCACGAGGACTTGTTCTCGAGCAAAACGGGTTTCGAGCGGCGCCGCAGACGAATTGCCACTAGAAAACTCCCTTGCCGCTGACGATGTTGGCGATGTCGCGGTACGCGGTGAAGACCATCAGCGCCATCAAGACGGCGAACCCCGTGAAGTGGACCAGCGCCTCGCGCTCGGCGTCGATCGGCCGGCCGCGCAGCATCTCGGCGACGATGAAGCTCGCGCGCCCGCCGTCGAGCGCCGGGATGGGGAGCAAGTTGAAGATGCCGAGTGCGATCGAGATCATGGCGGCAAAGTAGAAGTACGGAGCCCAGCCGAGCTCTTGCGTCACCGACGCGACCCGGCCCATCCCGATGACGCCGGTGAGATTCCCGGCGCGCTGCGCGGGATGGACGACGATCTGGACGAGCCCGCCAAGCTGCTGATCGATGCCCTCGCGCAACTCGAGACCCGAAAGCGCGAACGCCTCGAGAACGCCTACGCGTTTGAAAACCGGGATGCGCTCGAAACCGATTTGGCCGACGGTACGGCCCTTGCCGTCACTCTTGGCGGCCGGTGTGATGCTCACGGTTCGTTCCACGCCGTGCCGCGCGTAGGTAATCCGCAGCGGCACGCCGGCCGACGTTTGAATCTTCTTCACCAGGGCGTCGGCGTCGCCGTAACGCACGCCGTCGATCGCAACCAGATCGTCGCCCACCGCAAGCCCCGCTTTGGCGGCGGGGCTGCCGTCCATAACGGGCCCAACCTTGGTCGAGAACGAGGCCGAGGCTGAGCCGAAGAGCACGACCCCCGTTAACAAGATCAGATAAGCCAGCACGAAGTTCGCAAAAGGGCCGGCAACGATGATTGCGAGCCGAGCGAGCGGCGTCTTCGCTTGAAAGTTGTCCGAGACGTCCGCCGGGGCGTGGGCTCGGAAGGTGCGCTGCTGCTCGGCCTCATTATTCTTGCCGTCCTCGCCCTGCATGGCGCAGTAGCCGCCGAGCAGCACCAGATTGATCCGGTAGTTCGTGCCGCTGCGGGGTGAGGTCCACTTCAAGAGCGTCGGCCCGAAGCCGATCGCGAAGTCGTTTACCCGAACGCCGTTGTAACGCGCTACCCAGAAGTGACCGGCTTCATGGAGCACGATCAGGACCGACAAGGTCAGCAGAAAGACGAGGATCTTTTCGAAGCTGTCGAGGCCGGGATGGGCGAGCAGGCTAGTCATAATCGTTCCGTTTTACTTCGCCGCGGCCGCCGAGCGCGCCTCGACTGAGTTGCGCGCAAGGTCACGTGCCCGGCTATCGCTGCGCCGCACGTTCTCCAAATCAGCGAGCTCGTCGGGGGTTTGCGCCAGCACGTCGGAGACGACCTCGGCGATCTCGCCAAACAGAATGCGGCCTGCGACGAATGCCTGGACGGCAACCTCGTTGGCGGCCGAGAGCGCCGCCGGCACGGTGCCGCCGCGGCGAGCCGCCTGGTAGGCAAGGGCGAGGCAGGGAAAGCGCGTGACGTCCGGCCGTTCGAATTCGAGTCTGGCCGAGGGCGCCCCCAGGGCTCCAAGGGCCGCTAGCGGATCGCCGCCCGCGCCGCTGGGAAGGCGGTCGGGATAGGCCAGGGCATAGCCGATCGGCAGTCGCATGTCGGGGGGCGCAAGCTGCGCTTTCACATTGCCGTCGGTGAAAACGACCAGACCGTGGGCGACGCTCGTCCGGTGTACCAGCACCTCGATCCGCTCGGCAGGGATGCCGAACAGGCGACTGGCTTCGATGACTTCCAGGCCTTTGTTCATCATCGAGGCGGAGTCGACGGTGTTCTTGGGCCCCATCTGCCATGTCGGGTGGCGCAGGGCGTCGGCCAAGGAGGCGTGCCGGATATGCTCGGCGTCGAGCGTCCAAAAGGGTCCGCCCGAGGCGGTGAGGATCAACGTCGCGATCCGCTCGGGCGGCTCGCCAACCAGGCATTGGAAGAGCGCGCTGTGCTCGGAGTCGATCGGAAGAATCTCTGCACCGGTACGTTTCGCGGCGGCGACCAAGAGCTCGCCGGCGGCGACGATCAGCTCTTTGTTGGCAACGGCTATTCGAATGCCGCGCTCGACGCTCGCAAAGACGGCGTCGAAGGCGACCGCCCCGTCGGTGGCCGCGACCACGACGTCCGCGCCGCTCTCGGCGGCGGCCATGGAAAGGCCGACAGCACCGTGCACGACGCGCGTCGCCGGGGCGAGTTCGGCGCGCAGACGCTGTGCATCGTCGGCGCGAGCGCAGGAGACGATCTTGGGTTGAAAGCGCCGCACTTGGTCGAGCAGTTCCCGGACGCGCCCGCCGGCTGCAAGGGCGACGACGCTGAAGCGATCGGGGTGGCGCGCGATGACGTCGAGGGTCTGCGTTCCAATCGACCCGGTCGAGCCGAGAATCGCAATCTTCTTCGTCACGGGCCTAGGCCTTTCGCAGCGCGAGACCGTTCTACTGCGCGCTTCCGTGCCGTTAATTGGGATTTAACGGTCGATCCACGAGATTCGGCTAGTGCGGCGGAATATGTCCCGTCAAAAAGAGCGCGCCGTAGCAGGCCACGCCGCCGAAAGTATACGAGTCGAAGCGGTCCAGGACGCCGCCATGACCGCCCAGGAGACTGCCGGCATCTTTGACGCGTGCATCGCGCTTGAGGGCCGATTCGACGAGATCTCCGGCTTGCGCCGCGAAGCTCGTGACCGCTCCGATCAGCAGTCCATGCCACCACGGGATGTGGAGTCCCGGAACGACCGCGAGCGACGTACCGGCAGCGCTCGCAACGAGGAAGGCGCCGATCGCGCCTTCCCACGTTTTGCGGGGTGAAATGCTGGAAAGGGGCGTGCGCCCGATGGTCGTGCCGACTAGCATGGCACTGATGTCCGTCAGCGCGATCAAGACGATCGAGGCGACCACGTAGACCGTCCCAACGCCCGGCAAGGTGCGCAGCGCGACGAAGTACGAAGCCAGCTTCCCGATGTAGAGCACGCCCAATAAGGTGTAGGCACTGCGCGCAAAGTAGCCTTGACGCGAGCCGTACAGCGAAAGGGCGAGCGACGCGATCAGCGTTCCGGCCACGAGCGGAGCCTCGTAGCGGCGCAAAAGCCCGAACCCCGCCAGCACGACGTAGGCCGCCACCGCGACGGCCGCGATCGGAAAAACCAGCTCCTGCCCTTTGCGCGCCGACAGCCCGGCAAGTTCCCACAGCGAGAGCAAGGCAACGACCAGCACGACGAACGTGAAGGTCGGTACGGTGTAGATCGAAGCGAATACGATGAACGCGAGGATAAGGCCGCTCACGACGCGCCGGGCGAGCTCGGGACTGGGCGGGACGCGCTCCGAAGCGGTCGCCGTCACAAACCTCCGCTCGTGGCGCGCGCAGCGACGCGCCGCTGGTAGTGTTCGATCGCCTCCGCTAGCTCGCGGCGGCCGAAGTCGGGCCACAGCACCTCGCTGACGACTAGCTCAGCGTAGGCAGCTTGATACAAAAGGAAATTTGAGAGCCGCGACTCACCGCCGGGGCGGATGAGCAGTTCCGGATCCGGCATGCTCGAGGTGAACAGATACGAGCCCATCGTCGATTCGTCGATCGCATCGGGCGAAAGCCGCCCCGCGGCAACGTCGGCGGCGAGGTTTCCCAGCGCCACGCGCAACTCCGTTCGGGCGCTATAGTTGACCGCGAGGTTTAACTGCAGCCCGTCGTTAGCGGCGGTTCGCTCCATCAACCGGTCGAGGGCTTCGCGCGAAGCGCGGGGCAGCAACTCGTACTGGCCGATCACCCGGACGCGTACGTTATTACGGCACAGCTCGGCGAGCTCGCTGCGCGCGAAATAGACGCATAGGTCGAGCAGGAGCGAGATTTCCGTCTTGTCGCGCTTCCAGTTCTCGGTCGAGAAGCCGAAGACGGTGACCATTTCGATGCCGAAGTCGCGCGCCGCGTGGGTGACCTCGCGCAGCGCGACGATGCCGCGGCGGTGACCCTCGATGCTCGGCAGCTTGTGCGCTTTCGCCCAACGGCGATTGCCGTCCATGATGATCGCTACGTGCTTCGGAACGGTCGCCGGATCCGGCATCGCGCCGAGCCGGGCCGGGTTACGCATCCGGCGACGCGAGCCGTTCGTAGCGTTCGTAGCCGGCGACGAGCTCCGTAAGGGTGCCGCGCACTGCAACCGACAGCACGCGCAACACGCCCACGCCGAGCGCCCGATAGGGCGGCGTAAGCAAACGCAGCGAAAGCGGCCGGTCGGCAAGGAGGCGCCGCACGGTGACTTCAGGCAGCAGTTTGAGTGAATCCCCCGTTTCCAACGTTTCTCCGCATTCCACTTGGAAGGGGGTACCCCCCGCCAAGCCGCCTGCCCGGCGTCAGCGCCCGAAACGTATGCCGAGAGCGACCTCCCTCGGCGGCGCGTAGTGATTGCCCTGCGCGTTGAGCAACGTGACGTAGCAACGATCGTCGAGCAGGTTCTCGACACGAAGAACGAGCGCCGGCTAGACCTCCATGATCTCTTTTTCTTTGTGGACGACCAGGGCGTCGATGTCTTTGATGTATTTGTCGGTCAGCTTTTGGATGTGGTCGGCCGCCCGCTTGTGCTCGTCCTCGGTAATCTTCGAGTCTTTGTGCAGCATCTTGATCTCATCGACGCTCTTGTGGCGGATGCTGCGGACGGCAACGCGGCCGTCTTCCGCTTTCTTGCGGACGACCTTGACGAGATCTTTACGGCGCTCCTCGGTCAGCGGCGGAACCGTTAGGCGGATATTCGAGCCGTCGATGTTCGGCGTCAAGCCGAGGTCGCTCGTCTCGATCGCGCGCCTGATCGCCCCGACCGTCGAGCGGTCGAAGGCTGTAATCTGCAGCGTCCGTGCATCGGGCGTGCTGACCGAGGCGAGCTGTTTGAGCGGCGCCTCGGCCCCGTAGGCCTCGACGTGCAGGCGGTCCAGCAGCGCGATCGACGCGCGGCCCGTGCGTACCGACGCGAAGTCGCCGCGGGTCGATTCGATCGCCTTTTGCATCTTGTCTTCGGTATGCTTGTACACATCGTTGATAGAAGTCGTCGTGCTCATCGTTATGGTACCTCGCTGATGGCGGCGGCCGCCTCGAGCGCCGAGGCGCTGGTGACGAGAGTACCGATCCCTTCGCCGAACACCACGCGCCCGATATTGCCCGGAACGTTCATGTCGAAGACGATGATCGGCAACCCGTTGTCCATGCAGAGCGTCAGCGCCGTGTTGTCCATTACTTGGAGCCCGCGCTGGAGAACGTCGAGATAAGCCAGCTGCGTGTAGCGCGTTGCCGTCCGGTCCGTAAACGGGTCGGCACTGTACACTCCGTCGACCTTGGTTGCTTTGAGAATCGCCTGGGCGCCGATCTCGACGGCGCGTAGCGCCGCCGTCGTGTCGGTCGTGAAGTACGGATTGCCCGTGCCGGCGCCGAAGATGACGACGCGGCCCTTCTCGAGATGGCGAATCGCCCGGCGGCGGATGTAGGGCTCGGCAACCTGCTGCATTTGAATGGCCGTCTGGACGCGCGACGGGATGCCGATGCGCTCGAGAGCGTCCTGCAGCGCAAGCGCGTTGATGACGGTGGCGAGCATGCCCATGTAGTCGGCGGTCGCCCGATCCATCTCGCCCGCCTCGTGCGCCTTGCCGCGCCAGATGTTGCCGCCGCCGACGACGACCGCCACCGAGACGCCCAAGCGCGCAACTTCCGCGATCTGCCCGGCCATCCAGGCGGTCGTGCCGGCATCGATCGAGCTTTCCGTTCCGGAAAAGGCTTCACCGGAGAGCTTGAGCAGGATGCGGCGATAAAGCGGAGACCGCGCCGGAATCTCTCTACTGCTCACCGAGCGCGAACTTTGCGTAGCGCCGCACCTGGATGTTCTCGCCTAAGACGCCCACGACCGACGCAATGAGCTCGCCGACGGTCTGTTCGTCGTTCTTGATGAACGGCTGGTCGAGTAGGATGTTTTCCTCGTACCACTTGTTGAGCTTGCCCTCGACGATCTTCTGCGCGATGTTCGCCGGCTTTCCCTCGGCGGACTTCGCTAGCTCCGCCTTGACCTCGGCTAGGAGCTCGGCCGGGACTGCCTCGCGGTTCAGATACAGCACGGGGCTGGCCGCCACGTGCATGGCGATGTCGCGAACCAGTTCCTTGAAGCGCTCGTTGCGAGCGACGAAGTCCGTTTCGCAGTTGACCTCGACCAGCACTCCGATCTTGCCCCCGAAGTGGATGTACGACCCGACCAGGCCCTCCTTGGCGACGCGCTCGGATTTCTTGGCGAGCGTCGAGCGGCCCTGATCGGCCAGCTTCTTCTTAGCGGCGTCGTGGTCGCCGCCCGCTTCCAGCAGAGCGTTACGACAGTCGATCATGCCGGCGCCGGTATCCTCGCGCAGGCGTCTCACCTCGTCGGCCGACGGCTTATAACCAGTTGCGGAACTCACGGGAAACGATGCCTTTCTGTGGGGGACGTGAAAAGCGCCGCGGTTGCAGCGGCGCTCGATTTGCCTGCTAGACCGGGGCTTGTTCGGGGGCGTCGGGGACGGGTTCGGCGGGAAGCTCGCGCGGCATCGGCTCGGGCGCGTACGCCTCGTCGTAGTCGGCCTCGTCGTAAGCGCTTTCCGTTTCGGTGCGCCCTTCGACGATCGCATCGGCGATGCGCGAAACCATCAGCTTGACCGCCCGAATCGCATCGTCGTTGCCGGGAATCGGGTAGTCGATCTCTTCCGGATCGCAGTTGGTGTCGATCACCGCGATGATCGGAATTTTGAGCTTACGCGCCTCGAGCACCGCGATCCGTTCCTTTTTCGGATCGACGATGAACACGGCATCGGGAAGGCGATGCATGTCCTTGATCCCGCCCAGAAAGCGCTCGAGCTTGTCGAGCTCGTCGGTCAGTTTCGAGACTTCCTTCTTGGGGAGCATATCGAAGGTGCCCTGAGCTCGCATCCCTTCGAGCTCGCGCAAGCGAGAAATGCGTTTCTGAATCGTGGCGAAATTGGTCAGCGTGCCGCCCAGCCAGCGCTCGTTCACGTAAAACGTACCGGCCCGCTCGGCCTCTTCCCGGACGACTTCCTGGGCCTGCTTCTTGGTGCCGACGAAGAGAATCACTTTACCGTCGCGCGCCATCTGTTTGACGGCAGCGTAGACGTCGCGTAGCATCAACACCGTCTTCTGCAGATCGATGATGTAGATGCCGTTGCGCTCCTGGAAGATGTACGGTTTCATCTTCGGATTCCAGCGGCGGGTCTGGTGCCCGAAGTGAACGCCCGCCTCGAGGAGCGCTTTCATGGAGATAACTGATGCCATGACCGAACCTTTCTGAGCCCCGGCCGCTGCCTTCCCGGCAGCCCAACCTTAGCGGGCCCATCGCACCCGGCGTCCCTGCCGGGTGAATTTTTACAACCCAGGTACTATAACACAGGTCGGTTTCGAGCGGGCATTCGCCCGTTCACGCTCGCGCCCATGGGCTGGCGGCCGCGCCCGAGGGGCCGGCTAGCAGGGGCGGGCTCGGCCCGGTCCTAGCTGACGGCCGCCTTGCCGCGCCCGCGGACGATCTCTTCGTACACCTCGGCTCGATGGACGGTCACCTGACGCGGCGCTTCAATGCCCAGCCGAACCTGGTCCCGGTCGACGGAAACGATCACGACGCGAACGTCGTCGCCAATCACAATAGCCTGATTCGGCTTGCGGGTGAGAACCAACATATTGACTCCGACGCTTTGAGGCACCGCGCTCGTGCGCCCGTATGCGACCTCTCCGTCCTTCGTGGCTCGCCGCAACCGCCATGCTCCTTAGGATGGGTCCTTGTACCCAAGTCAACCTGACATGCGGCCCACTCATCACAGGGCAAATTGGGCCGCGTGAAGTTGCGCGTAGTGGCCACCTGCAGCCACCAGATCGTCGTGCGTGCCGACTTCGACGACGCGACCCGCTTCAATGTACAGAATTTTATGGGCGCGGCGGATCGTCGAAAGGCGATGCGCGATAATGAGCGTCGTTCGGCCTTTCAAGAGCCGGTCGAGCGCCGCTTCGATCAACCGTTCGGAGTGACTGTCGAGGGCGCTGGTCGCCTCGTCGAGGATGAGGATGCGCGGATCCCGGAGCACGGCGCGCGCGATCGAGATGCGCTGGCGCTCTCCCCCGGAGAGGCGCATGCCACGCTCGCCGACCGGCGTCCGGTAGCCGAGCGGCAGATCGAGAATGAACTCCTCGGCATTGGCTTCGCGAGCCGCTTCCTCGATTTCGGCCGCGGTCGCATCGAGCCGCCCGTAACGAATGTTCTCGGCGATCGTCCCGCTGAAAAGCAACGCCTCCTGCGGTACGATCGCGATCGCGCCGCGCAGGGCGCTCAGCCGAAAGCGTTCGAGCGCGAGGCCGTCGAGCGTGATGCGGCCGGACTGCGGTTCGTAAAAACGCGGCACGAGGTTGACGATCGTCGTTTTCCCGGCGCCCGAAGGACCGACCAGCGCAACGATTTCTCCGGCCGCGATCTGAGCGCAAAGATCGTGCAGGACGGGCAGCGCGCCGCGCCCGTAGCTGAAGGTCACGTCTTGGAAGCTCAATGCGCCTTCGATCGAAGCGGGCGTCACGGCACTCGTGTCGTCGTCGCGCTCGATCGGCAAGTCGAGCACTTCGAAGACGCGTGCCGCGCCGACCAAGCCCTTCGAGAGATCTCCGACATAGGTGGCAAAACGGTTCATCGGGTTGATGGCAATGACGACTAGCGTCCAAAACTGGATGACCGACCCGCGGTCCATCCGGCCGACGACGATCTCGCGCGCCGAGAAGATCACGATCGCCAGCAGCGCTATCGTGATGATCATGGCGACGACCGGCGTCTGCGTCTGGCCGAGCTGCGTCACCTTCATGTACGCGCCGAAATAGTTCTCGTTGCTTTCGGTAAAGCGCCGCGCTTCGTAATCCTCCCGGCCGAAAGCTTTGACGATGCGCTCGCTTCCAAGAACCTCGGAAAGATTGGCGGAGAGGTCGGCGATGCGCTCCTGCGCGCGTTTCGTCCCGCTCGAAATCAGCCGGGTGAACGTGCCGACCGCATAGTTCACGACCGGCGCAACGACGAAGAGGAACAGCGTCAGCAGCCAATCGGTGTAGAACAGGCCGGCCAGCGAGCCGAGGAACGTGATGATCGTCTGGAACATCTGCGGCAACGAGATGCTTGCGGCGTCCGTCATCAGCGCGAGATCGTTGGTAAACCGCGCCAAGAACTCGCCCGGGCGCCAGCGGTCGAATTCGCCGAGCGGAAGCCGCAGCACGCGCTCGAAAAGCCGCACGCGCAGCGTCGCTATCAGGCGCTGGCCACTCCAGGCCGTCAAGTAACTCTGACCGTACGATGCGGCGTTGGAGATCAAATTGACGATGAAGAGCGCGCCTGCGATCAGGTAGAGCAAATGCAGATCGTGGTGGGGCGAGTCGATCACCCGTCCGATCAGCAGGTTGAAGGCGGGAGCGTAGGCGAGCGGCCCCAAGCCTGCCAGAACGCCCAAGAATAAAGAAACGAGCAGGCGTGGATAATACGGCCGGGCTTCGCGCAGGAGCCGGCGCATGATTTCGCCCCGATTCACGATCTCGCCGTGGCTTCCAGCGGCGCCGGAGGTCGTCAGTGCTCGAAACCTTTCCTTGGGAGGACGGTAGATGCGCTAGAGTTTGACGTTCGCCGGAGATGTGGCTGTGGACTGTTACTATCACAACGCTGTACCATCCGTGGCCGTTTGCCACGACTGCATGCGCACGATCTGCGCGACCTGCCGCGATGCCGAGGGTATTTGCCCGAGCTGCCGGCTCGACCGTCGCATCAAAGCCGCGCAGGCAGCGCGTCCGGAGCTCGGTGGACGGGTCGGCCCGTCCAATCCGCCCCCGCGCGAAACGGCGCCACCCCCTTACGTCGACCCGCAGCCTCAAGCCGCCGCCAGCACGTCGCTCGCGACCGTACCGCTCGAGACCCGCGGCCTGCTGGCCCTCGGCTATCCGCTCTGGCCGCTAGCCGCGATCGCCCTTCTATCGCCCTCGAAGTCGCCCGAGTCACGCCGCCAAGCCATCCAAGCCATCGCCTTCAACTTCGCGACGTTCGGGCTGTACTTCGCGCTCGGTGCGATCGTACACATCCCGCTGTTGGGTTTGTCGGCATGGCCGCTCTTGATCGGGCTGCTTCCGGTTTGGCTCGTGGCCAGCGTGGTATTCGGCCTCAAGGTTTGGAACGGCGAGGACGTCCGGGTACCGGTCATTGCGGACTGGCTCGACCAAAAATTCGACCTGCCCCACATGCGAACGCTGTAAGCGTCACTCGCTAACGCCGCACGCCGGCGTTCTTGATGAAACCGGCGTAGCGCGCAAGGAAGGCGCGCGCTGCCTGGTCGTGATCGACGATCGGTTTGGGATACGTGCTGCCGTCGAATAGCGGGAGCGACAGCTGCATGCGGCGAGTTGCGCCCGTCGGATCGAGAATATCGACGTCGGGTACCGCCGCGAGCTCGGGCAACCACGTGCGCGCGTATGCGGCTCTCGGGTCGAACGATCGGAGCTGCTTGACGGGATTGTAAATGCGCGGAAACTGGGCCAGATCCGCGCCGACCCCGGCGCTCCACTGCCAATTTCCGTTCGCTAGCGCCGGCTCGTCCTCGACGAGATAGCGTTCCCATTCGTCGCGGCCGACGCGCCAGTCGACGCCGAGGTCGAAGCACAGGAACGACGCCGCGACCAATCGCACCCGCGGATGCATCCAGCCGGTCGCGTGCAGTTGGCGAATTCCGGCGTCGATCAAGGCGAAGCCGGTTCGTCCGTCGCGCCATGCCCCCAGGCCCGCGTGCGACCGTGCGCTGGGGAAGCGGCGCATGCGCTCCTGCAGCAGTGCGTCCGGCGAACCTTCGAAGAACCAGGCGAGCTGTAAGAAAAAATCGCGCTGGGCGAGGGCGCGCACGAGCTCGCGCAACGAGCGCCGTTCTTCGGCGAGCAAGAACGGATCGCGCATCCGTTCGTCGATGCGGGCCAGAACCGTGCGCGCCGAAATCGTTCCAAACGATAGATCGCCCGAGAGGCGCGACGTCGCTTCGCTCGATGGCACGTTGCGCGCGGTCAGATACTGCAATGCAGGGCCCGCAAGGTACGCGTCGAGCGCGTTCATAGCGCGCGCTTCCGAGGGTCCTTCGCAATGCGCCGCGTCGAACTCGCTTGGCGCGGGAAGCTCTTCCGAAGAGACCTCCGGCGCGGCGAAGCGCACTTTGACTCCGAGCGGCGTACGCGCTTGCTGCACCCAGGCGGCGAAATACGGCGCAAAAGCGCGGTAGCCGGTGCCGCCTTCCGCGCTGCGCACCGAGGCGGTTGCATCCGGCGGAACGGCCGGCGCGTCATGCACGAGCGCGACCCGCAGGCCGGATTCCTCGAGCGACGACTGCAGCCGGCGTTGGCGCCCGGCCGAAGTGGCATCGTACTGCGCCGACATGGCAACGGTGCGCGCGCCGACTTCGCGTGCGAGCCGCTTGGTGGCCGAAATCAGCGGGCCGCGGCGCACGATGAGGCGCGCTCCCCGCTCTTGCAAGGAGCGCGCGAGCGAAAGAGCCGCGCCGTAAAAGAAGGCCGCGCGCCGAGGGGAGCGTTCGGCGCGTTCGCGGAGCGTGGGATCGAGAACGAGCGCCGGGACGACCGCTCCGTGGCGCGTCGCCTCCGTTAGACCGGCATGATCGTCGAGTCGCAGGTCGTGCGAAAAGAGAAAGAGCGCGGGCGCGCCTGCCTCGGGAGCGCTATCCACGGTGGCCTCCCGGCATGGGCATGAGCGCGCTGACTTCGCGCGGCCGCCGGGCCCGTCCCTGGGGTCAGCGGCGGAGGTTGCCGGCTTTCTCGACGACGAGGCTGCGGGTGCCGTCGTCGCCGCCGAACGTCAGGCCGCTAAAGACCGCGGGCGGCTGCGATGCTTGGCTGCGCGCGCCCCGAGCGGCCCGGTGCTTGGGGATGGGGCGCATCAGTACCGGTGCGGACTTGCGGGTGCTGGCAAAGAGCAGCGCATTTGCATCAAAGGCCGGCGTCAGCTTGGCATCCGAGCCGAGCGCCGCGCCGCCCGCCGGGGTAAGAACCGCCGAAGCCGGGGCGAGCGCCGCGAACGGGCGATGCAGCGCTTCCCCGAGCCGGTCGGCAAAGCCGGTCACGACGACCACGTTGAGCACGACCGCCAGCGCCCCGCCGTACGACACCGCTCCGAACGCGAAGCGCCAACGCTTGGCGCGGCGCTCGCGGATGCGCGTCAGCACCGCCTCCGTCAGCGCGGGACGCCACGTTTCCTCGTCGCGGAGCAAGGCGAGGCGGCGCAAAGCGCTCCCGTCGCTTGCCGTCCGCTCGTCGCAAAGCGGGCAGGTCGCGGCGTGCGCGATGAACTCATCGCGCTCGCTCTCGCTTGCCTCGCCCAGCAGCATTGCCCCGGCTAATACTTCGTAGCGCGTGTGCCGCCACCTCATGCCTTCACCTCGAGGGTACGGCGCATCGTGCGCATCGCGCGGCAAACGCGCTGACGCACCGCCTCGGCGGTGATTCCCAGCATCAGCGAGGCCTCGGCCGACGAGTAGCCGGCATACGCCGTAAGCAAGACGCAAGCAAGCTGCTCCGGCGCCAGGGCGGCGAGTGCGCTCTGCAGATCGACGTTCGATGCGGATTGCTCGTCGAGTCGAAACGCAGAGCCGGTGTCGTCGAACGGTAGCGACTCGCCGCGCCGCTTCCGTTTACGAAGAAGCGAGATCGCGTGGTTCGTCGCGGTCTTGTAGAGCCAGCCGGCGGTCAGCGGCCGGTTCGGGTCGGCGCGCAGCATGCGGTAGGCAGCAAGAAAAACGTCCTGTACGAGGTCGAGAGCCGTCTCTTGCTCGTTGACGAACCGCCGCAAATAGCGGGCCAGCTTCGTCTGATGTTCGAGCATCAGACGTTCGATGCGGGCCTCCGCCTCGATCGTGCGGTCGACCCCCAGGACGTAGACGTTGTCCAAAGCGCTTTCTCCGGATGGTCCGCATTCTCGGAGCCGTCCTCAGGCTACCTGCGAGAACAAACGTCGGCTTGGCCGCCCGCGTGACCAAAGCAGCGCCGGGGCGGGGGGTGGGTTAGCCGCCGATTTCTGAAAAGGCGCGCATGCGGCTGGCTGCTTCGCCGAGGCGCAAGTGGTGTCGCTCGGGCTTGATCAGCATCCCGCCCCGCAGCAGCTCGGCGATGTCGTGACGGGTCGCGCCCGCGCGTAAGGGCGTGCGCAAATCGATTTCGTAGTCGCCGAAAAGGCACAGGCGCAGCCGTCCGTCGGCCGAGAGCCGCACGCGGTTGCAGCGCTCGCAATAGTCGTGCGAAAGGGGGCTAATGACGGCTACGGCGCCACGCGCGCCGGCGAACGCGAAATAGCGCGCCGGACCGTTCCCGCCCGGGCCGAAAACCGGCTCGAGCTCGCCGACGGTCCGCACGCGCTCGAGGATCTCGTCGGACGAAACGTACTCGTCGCGCTGCATCCCGAGGTTTTCACCCACCGGCATCAGCTCGATAAAGCGCACGTACAGTTCCCGGTCGCGGGTTAGGGCCGCGAAGTCGCCAAGCTCGTCGTCGTTGCGCCCGCGCATCACCACGCAGTTCAGCTTCACCGGGGAAAGCCCGGCGGCGATTGCGGCGTCGATGCCCTCGAGCACGCGCTCGAGCCCGGGCCGGCGCGCGATCTCGACGAAACGATCGGGCCGCAAGGTGTCGAGCGAAACGTTCACCCGGCGCAGCCCAGCCGCGCGCAGTTCGGCCACCTGCTCGGCCAGCAGAAGTCCGTTGGTCGAGAGTGAGATGTCGTCGATGCCCTCGATCGCCGCGAGCATGCGCACGAGCGCGGCGAGATCGCGACGGATCAGCGGTTCGCCGCCCGTGAGACGCACGCTGCGGAGCCCGGCCGAAGCGCCGGCTTCGACGATCCGCACCACCTCTTCGAAGCTGAGGATCGCCCCTTTTGGAATCCAGGGCAGGCCTTGCTCCGGCATGCAATACACGCAACGCAGGTTACAGCGGTCCGTCACCGAGATGCGCAAGTAGGTGATGGGACGGTTAAACTGATCGGCGAGCGGAGCCATCGAGCCCGGCAACTCACCAGTCAGGTCGATCAACGCGAGGGCCATTTCCCTCGAGTTAGGAGCACGGTCTAGTTCTCCTGGAAAACCGAGTCTTGGATGGCGACGTTGAGCTTGTAGTCCGAAAATGCGGAGGTGACGTCGGCTTTGTAGGCGGGCAGATCGACGTGGCCGGTCTGCCGTTGCACGAGGAAGTTGCCGCCGATCGTCTGATAGCTCTGATCGAACGCGACGGAACCGCCATCCTTGTAGGTCCAGGTGTAGGTCTTGACCGTGGCCGTCGCGTCATCGGCCTTGACGTCGAGGTGCTCGACGCGACCATTCTTCTTTGGAATCAAGCGGAACGTGGTGACCGTCCCGTCGTCGCTCATTACGGTAACGTCGTAGATGGCGAGCCACGTGCTGGGCGGGTCGAGCCGCGGATAGACTTTCTTGAACTGGCCGGCCAGGGCCGGAACCGTATCGAACACGACGGCCGTCTTGTCGGGCTGTTTGTAGTAGACGGCGCCGTCGAGCGATGGGCTCAGGAACGGAAAGGACTTCATCGCGACTTCGAGGTGAACGGTCGCCTTGTATGTATGCAGGTTCGCGTTGAGCTGCGTCATGCGCTTATAGAGGGCGTCGTTAGCGGCACCGAGCGGGGCCGGCAGTCCCGGGGCGTCGGCCACGGCTGGTCCCGTGGAAAAGAGGGCGGCGGCGAGCAACGGGACGAGTACGACTGGCTTCATTTGGGCAGGTTCCTCCGCGGGGTCAACGGCGCTTCCATACCAAAGGTTTCCCAGGAAGCCAGTGCTCGATCGATCTCCCCGCGTACCCGGGCGTCGGCTTCCGCCCCGCGCCGCAGGCGCAGGGAGGCGAGCGCCCGGGGCGAGCCGAGGCGACCCAACGCCCATGCGGCGTGGCCACGCACCATCGCATGCGGGTCGGTCGCGAGCGACACCTCGAGAGCCTCGACCGCCGAGCGGTCGAGGCTGTTCCCGAGCGCAACGGCCGCGTTGCGGCGCAGGACGGCTGCCCCCCGCCAACCGAGCGCCCGCCGGCGATACCTTCGCTTAAACTCGCTCGAGCGCAGCCGTAGAAGGCGCTGCAGGTCGGGAAAGGCCTCCTCGGGCGCGGACGGGCCGCGGGCGGAGGCCGGCTGCGAACCTGCAAGGCGAGTGGGCGGACAGACCTCCTGGCATAGATCGCATCCCCAGACCCAATCGCCGACGAACGGCCGCCACGCAACGGGGATATCGTCCGTCCGCTGCGTGAGATCGGCGATGCAGCGCGTCGCGTCGATCGTGTAGTCGCCGCGGAGCGCGCGGGTTGGGCATGCGTCGACGCAGCGCGTGCAGGCGCCGCAGGTTTTCTTCAGCGGCGCGTCCGGTTCGAGGCGTAGCGTTGTGACGATCTCGGCCAGAAAGACGTACGACCCGAGGCCGGCTGCGATCAGGTTGGTGTGCTTCCCCACCCAACCCAGTCCCGCCATCGCGGCAAAAGCGCGCTCGGCAAGCGGCGCCGTGTCGCAAACGACGTGCGTCGAAGGAGCGCCTGCGATGCGATCGATCTCTTCCGCGACCGCGTGCGCAACGCGGCGTAGCCGCCCGTGGTAGTCCTCGCCCCACGCATACACCGAAACGCGCCCGGAAAGGGGCGCGCGCCCGGGCGGCGCGGGCGCCGCGTACGCGACCGCGAGGCAGACGACGCTCTGGGCGTCCGCGAGCAATGCTCCCGGCGACGCCGCGCGTTGCGCGTATGGTTCCCCGTAAGCCCACGTGGCGAGATCGCCTCGCTCGAAGGAGCTCTGCATCCGTTCGAAGGTGGCTCGATCGAAGGCGGCCGGCGCGAACCGGACCGCTCCGGCCCCGGCCGCCAACGCCGCCTCGACGATCGCCGCCTTGATCCCGTGCATCGGCTCAACGCTCGCGTTCAGAGCATGGCCAGCGGTTCGTCGCGGCCGGGCTTTGGAAAGGCGGCTTCAATTGCAGCCAGATCGCCGGCCCCAAGCTCGAGCGACGCAGCCGCCGCATTTTCGCGCGCATGCGCGACGTGCGCGGCCTTGGGAATCGTGAACGTTCCTTCAAGACGCACGAGAAAGGCCAGAGCGACTTGGCGCGGCGTGGCGCCATGCCGGGCCGCGATCTCGTTGAGGACCTTCCCGCCAGGCGTGCCTTCGCTCGGGAAATCGCCGGACCCGAAGGGGCTGTAACCGACGAACGCGATCCCGTGCAACGCGCAGAACGGTTGCACGCCCCACTCCGCCCCGCGTTCCTCGAGATGGTACAGAACTTGATTGCAAGCGAGCGGGTGCGTGCGCAACGCCGAACGCGCCTCCTCGAGATCGGCGACATCGAAGTTGCTCACGCCGAGCATGCGCGTCTTGCCGTCGTCGACCAAACGCTCGAGCGCCGCCATCGTTCCCTCCAGCGGATACGCGCCGCGCCAGTGCAGCAGGTAACAGTCGAGATATTCGGTGCGCAGCCGTCGCAGCGAGGCCTCGCACGAGCGAATCGTTTGCTCGTACGACGCGTTCGACGGCAGCACTTTGCTCACCAGGAACAGGCGCTCGCGCGGAATGCCAGCGATGGCCTCCCCGATGGCGCGCTCGGATGCACCGTCGCCGTACATCTCGGCGGAATCGATGTGTACCATGCCGAGCTCAATGCCCGCGCGCAGAGCGCGCTTCGCTTCCTCGAGCGGCGCACCGCTGCGCGGTAGATTCCACGTGCCTTGCCCGATCACCGGAACGTCGTACCGGCTCGCGCCGAAGGGCCGCGTCCTGACGAGCGCCATCTCAGAAGGCTTCGAAGCGTTCGGTGTGCGCAGCGTAGGCGAGCAGGCCGCCGTGCAGATGCCGCAAGCGCCGGAAACCGGCGTCGTAGAGCCGCTGCGCAGCCCAACGCGACTTCACGCCGATCCGGCACGCGACCACGTAGGTGGCGGCCGAGTCGAGCTCGTGCATGCGCGATTCGAAACGGCTGGCGGGCACGTGCAAGGCGCGCGGCGGCGCGCCGAGCGCCGTTTCATGCGGTTCGCGAACGTCGAGCACGCGGGCCTGCGGATGCTCCGCCAGATAGAGGTCGAGATCGCGGGCCTCGATCTCGGCGACATCGAGCGGTGCGCTCGGCGGTGACGCGATCTCCGCAACGTCGAAGATCTGCGGGTGTTCGCCGTGCAAGGGGCACGCCGCATCCGGCTCGATCGCGAACTCGCGCACGCGCCCGTCGAGGGCGTCGATGACGACCAGGCGCCCGATCAGCGGGCGGCCGATCTTTAAGATCAATTTCAAGGCTTCGTTCGCCTGCCACGTGCCGACCAAGCCGGCGAGCACCCCGAGGACGCCGCCCTCGGCGCAGGTCGGCACCGAACCCTCGGGCGGCGGCTCGCTGAAGATGCACCGGTAGCACGGGCCGCCCGGCGCGAACACGCTCACCTGGCCGTCGAAGCGGAAGATCGCGCCGTACACGTCCGGCTTGCCTTCGAGGCGGCAGGCATCGTTGATGAGGTAGCGCGACGTAAACGTGTCGGTCGCGTCGACCACCACGTCGTACAGTCGCACGAGTTCGCGCGCATTGGTCGCATCGAAGCGGGCGACGATCGGATCGACCGCAATCTGCGGATTCAGCGCGAGCAAACGTTCTGCCGCAACGGCCGCTTTATGACGCCCGATGTCGGCAGTCGCAAAGATCACCTGACGCTGCAGGTTCGTTTCGTCGACGACGTCGTCATCGACGACGCCAAGCCTCCCCACACCTGCGGCAGCTAAATACTGCAAGACCGGCGCGCCGAGCCCGCCCGCGCCGACGATCAGCACGCGCGCACGCATCAGGCGCTCTTGCCCGGCTAGACCCACGTCGGGAATCAAGAGATGGCGGCTGTAGCGCCGCAGTTCGCGCGAGCCGGCGAGCCTCACCTCGGGTGCCGTTCGTTCAGCCACGAGAGGATCGTTGCGCGCGAATTTTCACCGGCGGAGGTGTGGTCGCTCGCGATCACGGCGAGCGTCTTCGGTTCCGGGGCGCGTTCGAAGAGCGCCTCGACGCTGGCCCGCGAGACCATTGCGTCGCAATCTCCGGCGATATACAGCACGGGTCTTCCCGCGAGTTTTGGGAGCGCCGCCTCCAATAACGGCGCGCTGAGCTCGACCAGCTCCGGTAAGGTCAGGCCATCGACGTACGCTGCGCGCAGGTCGACCACTCCCTTGATCCCGAGCGCCTGCAACGCTGAAAGACGCCCGTATCCGCCGGCAATCGAAATCGCCCCGGCGATCGCGCGATCGTCGGCGCACGCGCGCAAGGCCGTCGTCGCGCCCATGCTATGCCCGACCGCGTAGGTCGTCGCCGAGTAACGTTCGCGCCCGTAAGCAACGGCAGAAGCCACGGCGGCCGTCAAGTCGGCAGGATCGTCCAGCCGCCCGCCGCTCGCGCCGAGTTTGTGGCCGGGAAAGTCGAGCGAAAGCACGCGGAATCCGTGGCCGGCTAGGAACGCGCACATCGAATCGAGGTTGTGTTTCGAGCTCGAGTATCCGTGTCCGACAACGAGCACCACATCGCGCGAGCGGCGCGGTTCGTAGTCGAGTACCGCCACAGGAGTTCCGCGAACGGTCTCGAGATGGACTAATGCGAGGTTCACGCGCGCGCCGGCGACCCGCCGGCGTTCGCTCGCCAGGACGCCTCGCCGTCGCGATAGTGCTCTTTCTTCCAGATCGGCACGCGCCGCTTGAGTTCGTCGATGACGTACTCGCACGCGTCGAACGCGACGGCGCGGTGCTTGGAGGCAACCGCGACGGCCACGCTCGCGTCCCCGAGTGCAAGCGCGCCGGTGCGATGAACGACGGCCACCCGCGCTTCCCCAAAACGCTGCGACGCCTCCGCCGCGATGGCTTGCAACTCCGGCAACGCCATCTCGGGATACGCCTCGTACGAAAGGCCGTCGACCGCACGATCGTCATCGGCGAACTCGCGCACGACGCCCAGAAATGCGACGACGGCTCCGCAGGCATCCGTCCGCACGGCAGCGATCAGGCGCTCGAGCTCGATCGGACTCGCCACGATGTCGCACGGCAACCCCACTGCGCTCGCCCCTTCCATCGCCATCACCCTCCTCCGAACGGCGGCATCACGCCGATTTCATCGCCGTCGCTGAGCACGGCGCCGCGCTCGACCAGTGCACCGTTTCGCGCCAGCCGCGTCGAAGACTCTAGCGGAACGAGTTCGGGGTGGCGCTCGGCGAGCTCGCGCCAGAGGGAGGCGGCGGTCGCGCCTTCCGGCAGCTCGAGCGTGGCGCTCGAAGCCCCGATGACCTCGCGGATCCTCGCAAAGGCGAGGACCGTCACCCTCACGCCGAGCCGTCGGTCATGCGGGCTTCTTTTGCGTGTCGGGAACGAAGCGGCCGATGGCAAGCGCGACGCCGTCGTCGCGATTCGACGCCGTTACGAAACGAACGCTCTCCTTCACCTCGGGCGCCGCATTGCCCATCGCGACGCCGACGCCGGCCCAGCGCAACATTGGGACGTCGTTGCGAGAGTCGCCGATTGCGAGCACGCGCTCCGGCAAGATTTGAAAGTCGGCGCATAGGCGAACGAGCGCGTTCTTTTTGCTCGCTTCGCGGTTGAGGACCGCGCACTCAATGAAGTCGCCCCAGGTCTCGTAGCGGAACGCGAGCGGCCAGTCACCGAACTCGCGCTGCATCGCGTCGACCGAGCGCTGGCCGAGAAAGCGAATGAACGTAGGCGCTTCGTGCATCACGTCGCCGAACGTCTTTGCTTCCTTCCAGTTCGGGCCGGTCATGTCTTCCATAAAGACCTGCGAGCCTTCGAGCCGCCAGAACGTCTCTTCGTGGTAGAGCGCGAGCGACAACCCCTCGCGCTCGGCGAACTCGACCATCGGTTTGGCATACTGCAGTGCGACGGGAAGGTGCACGAGGGTGCGGTTCGCGCCAAAATCCTTCGTTAGGGCGCCGTGGCAACAGATCACCGGCAAATTGAGATCGAGCTCGCGCGAGATGCGAATGGGCAGATCGACGCCGCGGCCCGTAACGAGAACGATCCGCACGCCGCATTCCAATGCCCTCCGGATCGCATCACGGTTACGTTTGGAGATCTGCTCCTCGGGGTCGAGCAGCGTGCCGTCGAGATCCAGGGCGATGAGGTCGATGCGCATTGGCGACGCCCAGGCTTATCGGCGGCGGGGCTTCCTTCCTCCGGTGCGAAACGAGGTTTCGCTTTCACGCGTTATGGAGGTGACGTGCTCGCTTTACCGGCGCTCTGCCTTGCATTGCTTTTGGCGACGGCGTCCCCGCCCGCGCAGGCAGGAGGCGACGGCTGCTCGCACGATTCCTTCGTGGTCGACCGCCAGCCCGTCACCGTGCAGATCTGCGGGCCGAGCGAAGCGGCCATACGTGGTAGCGGCGTGGCGTTGATCGAATCGGTCGAGTCGCGCGGCACGTCGTTCAGCCGTACCGTGACGCTCGACGTGTTGGCCGGAAGCGAGTATTCGCGAACGATCGACGATCTGCCGCTGGGGCGCATCGGGATCGAGAAGTCGCTTCACTTGACGATCCGGTACAAAGCGGGAAGCGTGCGCTTGGAACACGCGCTTCTCGTGCCTGGGGCGATCGCGCTCAAGTAGGCGCGCCCGAGGGACCGTCCCTCTGGAGGGAACGGCCGCAACCCCAGGCCCGGCCCGCGTTGTTGACCAGCCATATGAGGCGCCGCTACATCGCGTTCTCGAGCGCGAAAATCCCGGAAGGCTGTTGTCGCCGGACCTACCTCGCTGCCGGGGAGAGCGGTTAAGATCGATGGGCTGCACCGCGCTCTACCCCGACATGACCCAGCGCGAACAAGCGCTCTTCCTCAACGACCACATGCCGGCAGGCCTGTTCGGCGGGGTCGGGGTCGATCAGGACAGGGTCGCCTGGCGCCTCTCGCCCGAACCCTTCTGGCTCTCGCCGGCGACGCTGTCGGCGATCGAGCAGCTCGGCGGGGACCTCCTCCGTTTCTATCGCGCTCTGGCCGCCCTTTACCAGCGCAGCGCACGCGGCACCGCACCGGCCTTCATCGCGGATTACCTCGACCGGGGGAAGCCCGATTCGATCGTCAAGCTCGGGCGGCAAAACCGCTTCAAAAGCGACATTCCCGGCGTCATCCGCCCCGATTTCATCCTGACTGAGGCGGGGCTCGCGGCCGCCGAGCTCGACAGCGTACCGGGCGGCATGGGCTTCGTCGGCGCCATGGCGAGCGCGTATTGCCAGCTCGGCTACGATACCGTCGGGGGCGAGGAAGGCATGCCGGCGGGGTTTGCAGCGATGCTCGAGTGGGCGTCCCGGGGCGCAAAGCCGACGGCGGCGCTCGTCGTCTCGCAAGAATCGGACGCCTACCGGCCCGAGCTGACTTGGCTCGCCGATGCGATCAACAAGCGGGGCCTCGGCGAGGACTACACCTGCCGCCCTGAGGACATCGTCTTCACCGAAGAAGCCCTCTTCCTGCGGTTGCCGGACGGTGCGGAGAAAAAGCTCGACGTCCTGTACCGCAACTTCGAACTGTTCGACTTACCGAACATCCCAAAACAAGATTTGATGCTGTACGCCGCGCGCCACAATCGCGTGGTCTTTACGCCGCCTCCCAAAGCACATCTCGAGGAGAAGCTGACATTCGCGCTGCTGCACCATCCGCGGCTCGCCAAGCTGTGGAAGGCAGAACTCGGCGACGCGCTGCCGCGCCTGCGCACGATCTTTCCGCAAACGTGGGTGCTCGACCCGCGCCCGCTTCCGCCGCAGGCGTCGATCGACAACTTGTTCGCCGCGGGCGAGCCGGTCAACGACTGGACGCAGCTCGTCCCGCTCGGCAAAAGCGAGCGTGACTTCGTGGTCAAGCCCTCAGGTTTCTCCGAGTTCGCGTGGGGCTCGCGCGGCGTTAAGGTCGGTAACGACCTCACCCACGATGGCTGGCAGCAAGCGCTGCAAGCAGGCTTAGAAGCCTTCGATCGCACGCCGCACATTTTGCAGCGTTTCCACAAAGGCAAACGGGTGCGCGTTCCCTATTACGACCGAAAGAGCGATTCCATCGCGATGCTCGACGGCCGCGTGCGGCTTTGCCCGTATTACTTCGTGGTTGCACCCGACGCCGTGCGGCTCGGCGGTGTTCTGGCCACGATCGCGCCGGCCGATAAGCGTTTGATTCACGGCATGTCGGACGCGATCATGTCGCCTTGCGCCGTCAAAGAAGACGGATACTAAGGCGAGTCAGCCCAGGGCCGTGAAGTTTTGGCGGCTCTTGGGCATACTGCCGGCATGGTCGATGAGAGGGAGCTTCTGCACTCGCGCGACGCCGAGCCGGCCCGCTCGCTCGTTCAAGATATTGTCCGCGACGTAACCTCGCTCGCTGCGCTCGAGGTGCAATTGACGCGGCTCGAGCTCGCGCGCAAGGCGGACGCCGCTCTCAAAAGTGCCGGGAAGTTGGGGGCGGCGGCGGTGTTCGGCTTCGTCGCGCTGATTTGCTTGAGCCTTGCAATGGTCGCGGCACTGGATAACTATCTGCCGCAGTGGGGAGCGGCGCTTATCGTGGCCGCGCTCTTCGGCATCGTCGCACTCATCCTCGCGGGCTCGGCAAGAGCCGGGCTTTCAAATGTGAAAGGGTTCTCTCGCGCTCACACGGCACGCCGTCTAATGCGGCCTGGGAAGGCGAGCCAGTCGCTCGAAGACGTTGAAGCTCGTGTCGAAGTCACGCGCGCGCGGATCGAAGAGTCCCTGGTCGCACTCGACCTGAAAACGGATCTCCTTACGCCGCTGCGCGACACCGCCGTCGGCTTGGGCTCGCTCGGTGCGGCGGTAGCGGCCATTCTGCGAGCGAACAAGGAGCCGCGCTCGTCCTAAGGCGCTAGCGCAGGCGAGCCAAAAATGCGTCGATGTCGGCTTCGGTGTTGTGGCCGTGGGGCGAGACGCGTATACCGCTCTCCCGGTACGTCGTAATGAAGCCCTCGCTGCTTAGCCGCCGGCCGAGCGCAACCGGATCGTTTTCGGGAAGACGAAAGGTAACGATGCCGCTCGAGATGCCGGGGCCCCGTTCGCTCGCCACCTCCGCGCCAAGTTCGCGCAGTCCGGCGACGAGACGGTCCGTCAGCGCGACGACGTGAGCCTCGATGCGTGGGACGCCGCTCTCCTCGATGAGGTCCATTGAGGCTGCCATTGCCGCCACACCCAAAAAGTTGGGCGTGCCGCCTTCGAAGCGAGCGGCGCCCGGTGCCAGCGGTTGATCGTAGTCGAGAAAGTTCCAAATATCGGCAACGTCGCGCCAGCCGCGCCAACGCACCGTCAAACGCTCTTGCAACGCCGCGTCGAGATAGAGGAAGCTCACGCCCGCTAAAGCCAGAAGCCATTTAGCGCCGCCCGCGTAGAGCGCGTCGATGTGCCACGCCTTGACGTCGATCGGGAACGCGCCGAGCGCTTGAATGCCGTCGACGCAAAAGAAGGCACCCGCATCGTGCGCAACCCCGGCTAATGCCGCCAAATCGTGACGGTAGCCGTCCGTGAAGCTGACCCACGAGAGGGCAACGATGCGCGTGCGCGGGCCGACATAGCGGCTCAGCACCTCGGGGCTCATTCGCTCCCGAGGAGCATGGATGAAGCGCACCACGACCCCGCGCTCGCGCAGGGCGACCCACGGCAGTGCGTTGGCGCCAAACTCGTTGTCGCACAACACGACCTCGTCGCCGCTCCGCCAATCCAGGCCGAGCGCGATCACGTTGGCGCCGTCGCCCGTGTTGCGCAGGAATGCGATCTCCTCGCCGCGCGCGCCTCCAATGAAGCGCCCGACGCGATCGCGAAAACCGGGCAAGTTTTTCTCGATCGGAGCGGTCCCTAAAACGCCGGCTCGAACTTGACCGTTGACGACGTCCTCGATCGCGCGACGCGTGCGCAACGGCAAAAGGCCGGCGGCCGCATGGTTGAGATAGACAACGCCTTCGCCGGGAGCAAACTCGGCGCGCCGCAGGGGCGCTTGCGAGGCCGTTACGATGGTGATGGTTGCGGCGTGAACACGCCTAGCGAAATGATGGATGTGTCGATCGACGTGGCCGTCAGCAGCCGGGCCCGCAGCGTATAACGGCCCGGGCCGGCACGCGAGAAGCCGGGCCACTCCGCGCTAAAAACACGGCTCTCGTGCGATGCGAGCGTCAGGTGGACGAGCGACTGCGTGAAGCGTTTGCCGGTCAGCGAAGACCACACTTGGGTGCCGTCCTTGAAGACGATGAACGCGACCTGCGCACCGCTCGTGAAGGTGAGCGGATAGGGCTGTTCGGTCACGTTGAAGACTTCGAGGTGCGCGTGCAGCCCGGTTGCGTCGACCGTCGCCGTCGGGGTCAGCGCCAGCGCCCGCGCAGGCGAGGGCACCAGCGTCTCGTCGACGCGCGCGTCGCTCGTCTGTTCCGCGGCCGGCGGAAGCGGCGCGCTATTGAGATCGATCTCGACGGCGCGGTGCTTCGAATCGACCTTCAACGTCGCTCCGGCGATGTATGCGATGGCGTTGAGCGGAACGAACAGATCGCCGTCCCGCATGAACGGCGCCGCCGACAGGTGCCATGGCGCGCCGTTGAGGCGAGCATTCGCCGACCCGACCGTAAAGCTGCCCGTTTGCTGCCCGATCGTGAGGGTCGCAACGCCGCCGCCCTTGGAATAGGTGAGCAAACCACTGAAGGTGCGCGTGGCGCGCACCACGTCCATGAAGATCGTACCGTTGCGGTTGTATGCCACCACCGTCCGGCCGCCGGCGATGGGCCGATCGATCGCACCGAGCACGATCGCATAGGGGATGTCCGAGCCGGCACCGGCAGCGCCGATCGAACCCGGAACGACGGCGCAAGCGACGATCGCGGCGGCCAGCAGACGTCTCATCCAAAGAAGGTTTAAATCTTGCCGAGCATCTCCTTCGTGTGCCAGGCGATATTCTGCGCCCGGTCGCCCACGCGTTCAACGTTGGCCAGCACGAAAAGCATGATCGTGCCGGCCCGAACGAGGCCCGAATCGGCTTGCATCTCGTCCTGAAGCGCTTCGATACCGCGCGCGTACAGGTGATCCACCTCGTCGTCCCGCGCGATGACCGTTTCGGCGACTCGGGCGTCCGCTTCGGTGTACGCGCGCATCGCTTCCCGCAGCATCTCGGTTGCGATCGCCGAGATGCGGCCGATCTCGACGCGCGCCGGACGCAGCGCCACATCGGCCAGCTTGATCGAATTCTTGCTGATGCCTACCGCGTAATCGCCGACGCGTTCGAGGTCGACGATGATTTCCAGCATCGCAGCGACCGCACGCAGTTCGCCTGCAACCGGCTGCTGACGCCAGATCAACTCGATGCACGCCGCCTCGATCTTGCGGCGCAACTGGTCGACGTCGTCGTCGCCGGCAATCACGCGCGCCGCCAATGTCGTGTCACGCCGCTCCAGCGATATCACCGAGGCATGCACGGCGTCCGCGGCCAGCGCGCCCAATCGCACGACGTCGAGCCGCGTTTGCTCGAGCGCCTCGTGATAGGCGGTCCTCACCTTAGTCAGCCGGACCACACAACGGAGGGCCCGCGACGGCAATGCTCAACACCTTCGGTGAAGTATGGCATGCCCTGCGCAGCTCCTGCTCGGGCGAGAACATGCATCGGAGGCAACATCGCCGTGGAAGTCTACCATACCCTAACGATCGAGCGCGACGGCGCGCTCGCACTCGTGACGCTGAACCGTCCGAATGTTCTCAATGCGCTCAATGCGCAGATGATCGGCGAACTATACCGAGCCTTCAGCGAGCTCGATGACGACGATGAAGCGCGCGTCGTGATCTTGACCGGCGCCGGCGAGCGAGCGTTCGCAGCCGGAGCGGACATCGGCGAGCTCAACGGGCTGCCGGATGCGGTCGCGGCAACGGGTCTGATGCGCAGGGGCCAAGGTTTGACCCTGGCAATCGAGCGCATGCGCACGCCCGTCATCGCCGCGGTCAACGGGTTTGCGCTCGGGGGCGGATGCGAGCTCGCGATGGCCTGCGACATTCGCATCGCGAGCGAGCGTGCCAAGTTTGGGCAACCGGAGGTCGGTTTAGGACTGATGCCGGGCTATGGCGGGACGCAGCGGACGGCTCGGCTCACCGGGCGTGGAATGGCGATGTACCTGTGCCTGTCAGGCGAGATGATCGACGCGCAGGAGGCCTACCGGGCCGGACTGGTCCAGAAGGTCGTTCCGGCGGACGTGCTGCTCGACGAGACCAAACGCATCGCCGGTCAAATCGCGGCCAAAGCGCCCCTCGCCGTCGAGGCGACCAAACGGGCAATCGCAAGCGGCATCTCCCTATCGATCGAAGCAGGCCTCGAACTCGAAGCGCTGGCTTTCGGCTCGCTGATCGGGACGGCCGACTTCGCCGAAGGCACGACGGCGTTTCTCGAAAAACGCCAGGCGCGCTTTACGGGCAGTTAAGGCCAGGCACGAGTTCGCGTCCGCCGGGAGGCGGCGGCTGCCCGGCTTGCAAAGACAAAAGGCGCATGACGAACTCTCGTGTCCCAGCCGTCACGCTGGACAGCCGGATGCTGCCGTCGCACAATCGCAACGGAATCATCTTCGAGGCGTTCGATAAGCTTCAGCTGGGCGGAATCCTAGAGCTCCCGGAAGAGAGCGACCCGCGCGCCCTTCGCAATGAGTTCCAGCAGCAGCGTCCCGGCCGCTTTTCGTGGGATGCGCGCAACCTCGGATCGGGGCGCTGGACGATCCGCATCGAGCGCATCGACGAGCAGGCCGACGTCGCAACCTTTCTTTCGCATGCCACGCCCTTCGCGAACGCCAAGGCGGCGACGGTACGCGAGCTCGCCGGGGCCGCAACCGAGCGCAGTTACAAGCAAGGCGAGACGATCTTCGATGAAGGTGAGATCTGGCCGTATTTGGCCTTTGTGCGGACCGGCAAGGTCGTCTTGACCCTGCTCTCCGCCGACGGCAAGACGCACGCGCTCGGCGAGCGGCTGCCGCAGGATCCGCTTAACGAAACGAGTACGTTTGACGGCGGCGGCGCAACGACGCGCGCCGAGGCCCTCATCGACTGTAGTCTGGTGCTACTCGCCCAGGAAGCTGTGCTTCACGCCGCCCGCAACGACGCAGAGCTCGCGATTGGGTTTCTCGCCGAGGCATCGCAGGCCCGCCGGCGCTCGATCGATTCGATCGGCGACCTTGCATTCGCGCACGTCCTGCAGCGCGTGGCCAAGTTCTTGTTGTCCTACGCACCGACGACGACCGGCATGGCCAAGGGTATCTCCGGCATCGAAAACCAGTCGCAAGCGCAGATCGCCGCGGCCGCCGGAACGGTGCGCGACATGGCGGCGCGGGCACTGCTGCGCCTCAAGAATGCAGGCGCGGTCGAACTCGACCGGGGGCGCGTGCGCGCGCTCGACCGCGAGCAGCTTGAAGCCTTCGCCCACAACATCCAAGCCCCACCTGTCTAGGGAAGCGCACATTTAGCCCAGCCCGTCGTTGGTCTGAGCTAAATCTGCGCTTCCATCGGAGTGGGAAGTTTCGGAGGAACCTTTAGCCCAGACCGTCGTTGCCGGCGGTCTGAGCTAAATCTGCGCTTCCATCGGAGTGGGTGGCGCTCTTGGGGCGGGACTTTGGGGCGGGTACTCTTAGTGGACTAGCTTGTTGAAGTCGATGTGGAAGTCGGCGGACAGCGTCCACGAGGCCTCGTGGATGACTTCGGATGCCGATGTCGGGAACGGGGTGCCTTGCGGTGCTTGCCAGAGATTTGACTCGGTGGCTTTCAGGCTGAAATACGGGTTGAAGTGCTTTTCGGCCGCGAAGACCCAAATCTTGTAGAACCACGGGTACGGTGCGTCTTCGAAGTAGTCGAGGTCGCCGAAAACGTAGGTGGCGGTCGTTACGAAGCCGTGCGCCCCATCAACCGGGACCACGAGCGTTGCGGCCTGAGATGTGCCGAACTCGCGCTTCGCCGAGTAGTTGGCGCACGTTGCCGGGGTAGTTGAGGTGTTAATGACCGGACAGCTGATGTCGAGCCCGCCTTGCGATGCCGCCTCGACAGAGCCGGGATCATGGTTGGCGGTGTGGCCGGTCACGTTGAGGACCAAGAACGAGTTACCGAGGCCCTTGCCCAAACTTGGCGTCGCGTAGGTGATGCCGAAGTTGCCGGTGTGCCACTCGGTTGACGGCGCCCCGAACGGGTCGGCGCTTCCCGGGCAGCAGACGCGATGACGATTGGCCAGGCTCACCTCGAACGTAAACGGATGGTCCGAGTAATCGAGCCGGTAGTCGTCGATGATGTCGTTGAACGTGCCGCCGGGAACCAGGGTGTTTCCGATGAGATCGCCCTGGAGCCGGTCGAACGAGAACGTCAGATGCTTGACAAGCGGGAGTGTGGCGGTTCCGGTTAGCCACGTGGTTCCGCTAACGAGCGGATTGGTTGGGGTGCCCTGAGCGTTTGCTGCGCCGGCCCACGTTGCGATCGGAACGATGTCGATGATCGGCAGGTGATCGTCGGCCAGCACGGCTTGGGCGCTCGATACGACCCCAAATGCAATTGCCGATAGGATCCCTGCTGAGCGCAACCAGGTGAACCTCATTCGAAACATTTTGCCTCCTCTAGATTGAGCGGAGTTTGAACCGCGGTCAAGCGGAGTCGTCGACAACCATGATGGTTTGCCGTGAGCCGCCTAGGACGTCGAGGGAAACCAGGCACGCCTTTCACAAGGCAGCGATCGGCACGATTCGACGAGCCATCGATCCCTTCTCTTGACTTGAAACCGAGAGTTGCCCTGCAGCTCAGCCACAACTGTTAAGCAGGGACGGCCGGCGAACCGGCCCGCGATTGGGACGACTTTAACACCACGACGCCCACCTGTCAAAAGGTCGTGTGCGAAAGGGCGGGAGCGAAACCCTGCCTTTAGACCGATTCCAACTCCACCGCCTCATGCGAGGCGTCGAACGCCATCCGTTTCGACTTGGCGGCGGCATCGGCGAGGCTACCGCCTGCCTCCCCCCTTGCGGGCGGCGGCTTGGGCGCGAGCGCCTCCTGGCCTTTCTTGACCGACCCGAGCGCGGCCGCGAGGCGCGCTTCGAGCTCGGCCAGGACGTGCGCCGCGTACCCGTCCGCGCCCGCTCGGACCTTGCGCGCCTTTTCCTCGGCCTCGCGCAGGATGATCTCAGCCGTGGTTCTCGCCTGGCGCACGATGTCGGATTGATCGACCAGCTGCTGTTGCGCGGAGGCCGCCTCGCTGACGATCTGCTGAGCCTTCTCCTGGGCATCCCGGATGACGCGGTCTTTATTGGTCGCGATCACCTTCGCGCGACCGACCTCCTCGGGCAGCGTCGCGCGCATCTTCTCGATGAACTCGATCAACCGTTCCTCGCTGACGATGCGGTAGCCCAACGGCATCCAGGTGCCTTCGCGCACGTAGGCCTCGAGTTTATCGATGACTCGATAGATCGACAAATCATTTCCTCCCTTGAGCGGGACGCTTTGTTTCCATTTGGTGCAGAACGACCGGAGGGACGTACTTTGAGATGTCACCGCCTTGCAGAAACACCTCTTTAATGAGGCTCGAACTGACGAATGAGTAGCTCGAATCGGACATGAGGAACATCGTGTCGACGCCCGAGAGCGAGCGGTTCATGTGCGCGAAAGCCATCTCGCTCTCGAAATCCGAGACGACGCGCAAACCCTTGACGATGACGTCGGCTTTGAGCTTGCGGACGAAATCCGCGAGTAACCCGCGAAAATGGGAGACCTTGACGTTGGGATACTCCGCCGTGCAGCGCCGCAGCATCTCTTCGCGCTCGTCGAGCGTAAAGAACGGGCTGCGCTTCTGCGGGTTGACGACGACCGCCACCGTTACGAGCGGGAAGACTGCTGCCGCCCGAGCGATCACGTCGAGATGCCCGCTGGTCGGCGGATCGAACGAACCCGGGTAGACGGCGTGAGCGTGGGCGGCCAAACCGTTTAGCATAGAACCTTCAAGAACTGAAGCGTCACGTCGCCGTAGCGAGCTTCGCGAACCGTTTCGAAGCCGGGGCTCGCGAACGGCGCTCGATCGCTGTGGCGCTCGTACACGACGAGCGACGCCGCGTCAATCGCACCCCGGGCGCGCAGCGTGCTGAACGTTAGGTGCGGGGGAGGGAGACCGTACGGCGGATCCGCGTAAACGAAGTCGAAGCGGCCGCTCACTCGCTGCACTGCCCGTTCCGCCGGAGCGCACGTGATGCCGGCGCGCTGGCGCACACCGAGGCGTTCGGCCGTCTCTTCGATGAGCGCGGCGGTGGGCTTATGCAGCTCGACGAAGGTCACGTATTCGGCGCCGCGCGAGAGCGCTTCGAAGCCGATCGCGCCGCTCCCCGCATAGAGATCGAGCACCCGCGCGCCGGCGATGCGTTCGCCGATGATCGAGAACAGCGCCTCCTTGACGCGTCCCGGCGTCGGGCGGACGGACGTCCCGCTCGGCGCCGGGATGACGCGCGAGCGCAGTTCGCCCCCGCTAACTCGCACCGAAGCTCGCCGGCTCGATGGGATTTCGCACGCGCTGAATCCATTGTGCGTCGCCGAACCACTCCCAGGCGATCGTCGCGTACGGCACGGTTCCATACGAAAGCAGCCGGTCGTGAAAGGCGCCGAGCCGGGCCGAGGAGCCGTAGTGGTCGAGGTAGTCGGCCAGTAACGTTTCGACCTGCGTCTTGCCGGCCAGGTAGTCGATGGCTTGGCCCGGACCCATCGCAAAGCGCGTTCCTTCGCCATACGCGGTGCCGCGATCGATGCCGGCGTTCGCTTGGAAGTAGGCGATGGCTTGCGGCAAGGTCATCGTACCTGAAGCCAGGCCGACGTCGACCCCCACACGCGTCGCCCGATGGCGCATGAGATGAATCACCTCGCGCCTTCCGGCCGGATCGTCTTCGTAGAGACCGCTGCGCATCAGCATCTCTTCGCCGTAAAAAGCCCATCCCTCCGCGAATACGCCGTCGTCGTGCATCCGGCGAACGAAGTCCGGATTGTGGTTCGCGATGGAAAACTGCAGGAAATGACCGGGAACTCCTTCGTGTGCGAGGACCGGGAGCACGGCCTGACGGGCTTGCGTCGCGAAGAACCCAGTATTCTTGGGATCGTAGTCGGGAACGAAGTAGAAGCCGGTGTGGTCGGAATCAAACGGACCGGGCGGATTCATGAAGCCGCCGGGGTAGATCGGAGCCAGCGCCGCCGGAACCTCGACGATCTTGAACGGCCCAAGGTACGAGGGCAACGTGACGAGGTGACGCGAGGTTACGAATGCGCGCAACCGAGCGGTTTGGGCTTCGTAGTACGCTAAGAACTGGGCCTTGTTCGCAAAAGACGGCTGTTTGGAGACCGCTCCTTCATACCGTTCGCGTTGAGCTTCCCAGGCTTCGAGGGCACGGTCGCGGGCGAGCTCGACCCGCGCGATCCGGCCCAGGTCTTGCGCGGTATACGGCAGCAGCAGCACGCGCCGCAGGTAGAAATCGTACTGCGCTTCCCCGACCGCGAAACCGCCGGCATGCCACGACGGGGTCATCCGGTCGACCCAATGCTTGAACTCGTGCAGCGCGGAAAGCGCATCATCGCGCGCGGCGAAGAGCGCGCGCTTGTCCCGTGCAGGAATGCCGATCGCTAGCGCAGCGAGGCTCTCGGTGTAGAGGGCGTCGCCGCCTGCGACGTCTTGAGATGCGACGACCGCGAACTCGCGCACCACGTCGGTGAGGTTGGCTTTGGCCGCGCGCAGCACGCCGCGGCAGGCGCGCAGGCGCAGCGTCACGTCGCGCGCGCGCACCACGTTCGGCGCGAAGCTCTTCTTCAATAACGAGAAGACGCCGTTCGAGCACTCGCTCTCATAGATCGACGGGTTGCGTTCCCTCGCGCGCAGGTAGGTGCGCTGCCACCAATCGCCTTCGATGTCCGCGCGCAACAGCAGGTAGTCGACTTGGTCGTGGACGCTCGTCCCGCCTGGGGCGAGGGCCGCAAGCTCGTCGCGAAAGGCCTTGAGCTGCACGCCGTACGCCGCATACCCCGATCGCGAAAAGTCGGCTAGGCGTCCATCGGCGGTGTGGAGGCCGGCGTCGGTCGCCGAGGTCGGGCTGGCGGCGTACACCGCTCGATAGTAGCGTTGGGCGAGCCCTTGAACCGCCTGCGCATCGGTGGGCGCCGCCGAGGCCGGCGCCGCGATCGCCGCAAGGGCGAACGAGACGGCCGTTACGGCAGCCCAGCCGGTCATTTGGCGGCCTTCGCTGCTCCCGCTAGCTGCCCTTGAACGAGCGCCGCAAGCTCCTCGAGCGAGCCGATGCGGCGGCTGGGCGGCGCTACGTCATCGGGGTAGGGGCGGCCCTCCCAATCGAGCCACAGCGCCGTCATCCCGCACGCCAGCGCCCCGCCGCAGTCGACGATCGGGTCGTCGCCGACGTACCAAACCTGGTCCGCGGGATACTCGAGGTGGCTCGCCAGGAATTCGAACGCCTCGCGCGCGGGCTTGCGCAGTCCGATGCGTTCGCTTACGTAAACGGGCGCTGCAAAGCCGATCAAACGCGCCTTCTCCTCCTGCAGCGGGCTCCAACCGTTGCTGAGCGCAGCATAGCGCACGCCGGCCGCATCGAGCGCGGCCAACAGCTCGCTGCAGCCGGGCAGCGCGCGCACGAACTCTCCGGCCCGTTCGCAAACGACGTCGCGGAAGCGCGCCGCCTCGAGCTCGTTGCTCTCATCGGGCCCAAGCAGCCCCTGAAAGAATCCCTCGAGGACCGTCTCGAGTACGATCTTGCCGTTACGAAACGTCACGAGGGCTTGGTCGACTGCGGCCTCCGCCGCGGCGGCATCGTAAGCGACGTTACGGGAGCGTGCCAACTGCGCAAGCATCTCGAGGGCGATCGTGCGCTCGACTGCGTTATCCAGCAGAAGCGTGTGGTCGAGGTCGAAGCCGATCGCGATCATCGCACTTCCGCTTTCATAAAGTCGTTCGCCGGCGCGAGCGCAACCGATGCTTCGCCTTTCGCGGTCGCGCTCCCGTCGCGCTGTTCACTTCAGCTGCTGAGGAAGACGGCACGGGCGTCGGCGGCGCCCTCGAGCAGCGCACGCGCGGCGCGGTGCTCCGCTAGCGAGAGGTCCGGGTCGGCGTCGAGAAGCGCATCGGCATCCGCTTTGGCCTGCATGTACAGTGCGAAGTCCTGCACGACGTCGCCGAGCAGATCGATCTCACCGGCCTGCGCGGTTCCGGCGAACTCGCCGGTTCCCCGCAGGCGCATGTCCTCTTCGGCGATCTTGAAGCCGTCCGTCGTGTCGGCCAGAATCTGCAGGCGTTCGACGTGGCTGCGATCGTCCGGTGCGATCAGAATGCAATAGCTCCGCGCGACTCCGCGCCCGACGCGGCCGCGCAGTTGGTGGAGTTGCGCCAGCCCGTAGCGGTGCGCGTCGAGGATGACCATGACGCTGGCGTTCGGCACGTCGACTCCGACTTCGACCACGGTCGTGGCGAGTAAGACTTCAATTTCGCCCCGCTGAAAGCGGCCCATCACGGCTTCCTTTTCGCGCGACGGCAGACGGCCGTGCAGCAGCGCGACGTTGAGGTCCGGAAAGATCTCGTTGCGCAGCATCTCGAGCTCGGCGAGCGCGCTCGTGAGTTCGGCCTCGGACTCGTCGATGGCCGGCGCGACGACGTAGGCTTGACGTTTGCGGGCTACGTTCTTGCGAACGAACTCGTACGCCATCGCCTTGCGGCTTCCGCGCAAAACGAAGGTTTCGATCGGCGTACGGCCCGGCGGAAGCTCATCGATGATCGACAGATCGAGGTCGGCATACTTGGTCTGGGCGAGCGTCCGCGGGATCGGCGTTGCGGTCATATGCAAGGTGTGCGGCGCGCGGCTCTTCGAGCGCAACTTGGCCCGCTGCGCGACCCCAAAACGGTGCTGCTCGTCGATGATCGTTAGTCCCAGCTCGCGGAACGCCACATCTTCGACGATCAGCGCGTGCGTTCCAATAGCCAGATCGCACTCGCCGCTTTCGAAGCGGCCGCGCACGCGTTCGCGCTCGCGCGTTCCCATGCTGCCGTAAAGCGCGTCGACGCGAATGCCGAGCGGCAAGAGAAGCGGCGCAAGCCGCGCGGCGTGCTGGGCGGCAAGGATCTCGGTAGGCGCCATCAACGCGCTCTGCACGCCGCAACGTGCGGCGAGCAGAACGGCGGCGGCCGCTACCAGCGTCTTGCCGCTCCCGACGTCGCCTTGCAGCAGGCGGTTCATCGGCGAACTGCGTCCCATGTCGGCCCAGATTTGCGCGACGACGCGCTGCTGCGCTCCGGTCAGCCGGAAGGGAAGCGCCGCTTCGAAAGCTTCGAGTGAACCCGGCGCAGCCCGCAGCTGCGGCGCGCCGCCCCCCGCCAGGCGTTGCGCGCGCCGCGCCGCCGCCGCCAGGGCGAGCCCGAAGAATTCCTCGAAGACGAGCCGCTCGCGGGCCGCCGCAGCGGACTCGGGGCTGTGCGGTTTGTGCACCTCGCGCCAGGCCTCGAGCAACGAGCCGTAGCCGTGTTTGGCCGCGACTGCGGGCGGAAGCGAATCGTGCAGGAACGAGCCGAGAACGTCGAGGTTGCGCTCGATGATGCCTGCGATCGCGCGCGAGCTCAGCTCCTTTCCGGCGGGGTAGACCGGCATGACGGCACCCACGTACGCCTCGTCCTCGCGCAAAATGCGATGGTGCAGTACGTTGAGTTCGACGCCGGTTGACTTGCCGGTGCGCTTAAGCTGCGCCCGTCCGTGAACGAAGACGCGATCGCCGGGGGCGAGTTTTCCGGCGAAACCGCGGCGCCCGAACCAGGTGGCCTTGATGGTGCCGCTCTCGTCTTCGAGTTCGGCCGATACGATCGGAATGCGGCCGCGAAACTCACTCGTGCGCACGACGCGTCCGATCAGAATTTCCTCGGCCGATTCGGGAGCTTGCGGATCCTGCGCGCGTCCCAGCGCGCGGCGCACGACGTCACCGACGCTTGCCGGACGGCGCCAGTCCTTGTAGTCGCGCGGGTACGTCGCGGCGAGATCTCGCGGCGTTCGGATGTTGATCTCGGCAAGCTTACGGGCCGACTCAGGACCCACCCCGCGCAGGCCAAGCAAACCGCTTGGCGCGTTGAGCGCTACTTCGCGCGTTTGAGCAGCTCCTCGCCGACCGCGTCGAGCGCCACGCCCCGCTCTTCCAAGAGCACCAGCGTATGGTAGAACAAGTCGGCAACCTCCCAAGCGATCTCGCCGGGCACGCCGTTCTTCGCGGCGATGACGACCTCGGTCGCCTCCTCCCCAATCTTCTTGCCGATTCGATCGATGCCGTCCGAGAGCAAACGCGCCGTATAGCTCGTTTCGGGCGAGGCGTTGCGCCGCGCGGCGATCGCCGTCTGCAAATGCGCGACGGCCTGCGCGAACGGCCCGCTTTCGACGCGCGGTTCTCCGCCGAGGAGCCGCTCGTCGAAGCAGCCGCGCGTTCCGGTGTGGCAGGCGGGGCCATCGGGAACGACGCGGTAGAGCAACGCATCCGCGTCGCAGTCGTAGTCGATGCCCACGACGGACTGGGCGTTGCCGGAGGTTTCGCCTTTGCGCCACAGCTTTTTACGCGAGCGGCTGTACAGGTACGTTCGGCGCTCCGCCAGGGTCCTCTCGAGCGCCTCGCGGTCAGCGTAGGCAAGGGTCAGCACCGCGCCCGTGCGAGCGTCTTGAATGACGACAGGCAAGAGCCCGTCGAGGCCCCATGACAACTCGCTCGGTGACATGACGCTCAGTGTACGCGCAATCCTTGCGAAAAACCGTCCACGTCGGGTGGGCGGATCGGGATGCCGCGCGAACGCAGCGCCGCCTTCAGGTCGGCGACGTCCAACTCTCCGAAGTGGAACAGCGAGGCCGCGAGCGCGGCGTCGGCCTCAGCTTCCAGGAAGACCGATGCGAAATCCTCGATGCTGCCGGCGCCGCCGCTAGCGATGACCGGGAGCGAAACGGCGGCGCGGACGGCGCGCGTCAACGCCAGATCGAAGCCGGCTTTCGTTCCGTCGCGATCGATGCTCGTCAGCAAGATCTCGCCGGCACCGCGCCGTTCGGCCTCTTGGGCCCAGGCAACCGCGTCGCGGCCGGTCGGCGTGCGGCCGCCATCGATGACGACTTCGAACCCGCCTTCGATCGGTTGGCGGCGCGCATCGATGGCGAGGACGACACACTGGCTGCCGACGCGATCGGCCGCGCGCGAGAGGACTTCGGGATCGCGCACGGCGGCGCTGTTGAGGGCGACCTTGTCGCAGCCGGCGCGCAGCAAGTCGCGCACGTCGTCCGGGCTCGTGACGCCGCCGCCCACCGCAAACGGAATCGTCAGCTCCTGAGCGACCGCGCGGACGGCCGCGTGCATCGCGCGGCGCCCCTCGATCGTCGCCGTGATGTCCAGAAAAACCAGTTCGTCGGCGCCGCGCCGCTCGTACGTGCGGGCGAGCTCGACCGGGTCGCCCGCATCCGCAAGCTGGACGAAACGAACGCCTTTGACGACGCGCCCGGCCTTCACATCCAGGCACGGGATGATGCGGCGCGCTAGCACGCTACCGCGCCGCACGCCCCATTGCGCGGAGGAAAATTTGAGGCGACGCCCAGATTCGAACTGGGGAATAGAGCTTTTGCAGAGCTCCGCCTTACCACTTGGCTACGTCGCCGTGCTGGAGCGGGTGGCGGGAATCGAACCCGCGCGTCGACCTTGGGAAGGTCACAGGCTACCATTACATCACACCCGCGCGCCGCGCGAACGCCGGGCTTCTCCCCGCGACCCGGGGAGACCCGCGCGAGCTCGCAGCGAGCGGGCTTCGCCCTCCCTCAGCTAGCAAGCCAAGCGAGCAGATCGCGCCGATCTACGGTTGCAGCGCCGCGTAGCCGCGCGACACTTTGCCCAGGAGCTCCGTCAGCATCTTCTTTTCGCTCGCGTTGAGCGCACGCAGCGCGTTCTTGTTGCGCAAGAAGTACTCGGGCAAGACCGATTCCACGATGCGTTTGCCGCTGCGCGCCAAGCTTATAAAGGAAACCCGCCGATCCTCTTGGCTGCCGCGGCGCTCTATGAAACGGTCGCGCTCGAGGCCCGCGACAAGGCCGGTGACGTTGGCCTGAGTCGTGCCCAGATAACGCCGCAGGTTTGAGAGCGAGACCGGGCGGCCCTCGGCCTGGAGAATGACGAGCACGCCGAATTTTTGCGGCGTCAGCCCGGCCGGTAGGAACCACGATCCCAACGAGTTCTCGACGCGCTGCGCCGTGATTCGCAACGCCAAAATCACCCGCAAGCTCGCCGGATCGAATTCCGTGAAACGTTGACGGTGAGCCGCAAAGTGATGTTCGGGCCAGCCTACGAGGTCGCCCGCACCGTCAGTTTCCGCGCCTTTCATGCCTCTATGCTATCAAAGCCCGCCGCATGGACATCGCCTAGCCTTATCTTTACGTTAACGCGCGTCCAAGAAGATCATCCGCGGTGGAGTCGGCTTGGCGCATCGCCGTGTCATGCCGCACTTGGCGGCTTATTCCTTTAGCCAAAAGGAAAGCGAAGGCGACCGCTTGGACTAGCTATACGGTCGCCACAACCCCTTTGGCCCAGAGAACTCCGTTGCGAGGTGCACGTGCGTCACTGGTTTGCGTCCAGTCTCGTTGTTTCAAGCGCCCTCTTCACGTGCTCGTGTGGCGGCTCTAGCGGCGGCCTCGCACCGGCTCGAGGAGCCGTCGCCGGCGGCGCGCATGCGGCGGCGCATTGGGCCCAAGACGTCGACCGGCCGTTGTCCGCCAACGTCATCGAGAACGGCGGCTTCGAGACCGGCAGTTTGGCGCCGTGGACTCAGGTAGGAACCGGCAGAGGCGCAGCGGTCGTCACCTCGGCGAAGGCGCATAGCGGCACCTATTCCGCCTTCATGGGCACGAAAAAGGCTCCGGAAGTCGACGGGTTGATCGGCATCCAACAGCAAGTGACGATTCCGAGTGGAACGAGCAGCCTGTCGGCCTACATCCAAGGGACCACCACCGACGAGATCAAGTATGCCGACCAAGAGGCTGATCTCGTCGACGGTTCGGGGAGTCTCGTCTTTCAATGCTTCAAGGTCTTGCTCAAGACGACGACTTGGACGCAAGAGTCGTGTGACGTGAGCGCATACGCAGGACAGACCCTCGACGTGCTATACGGGGTTCGGGGCAACGGGTATTCGAGCGCATACGTCGACATGTACGTCGACGACGTAACGCTCGGCGCCGGTTCGGCCACTCCAACCCCAGTGCCGAGCGCAACCCCGCATCCGACGCCGACCCCGGTCTCCACGCCGGCACCGACCCCGACGCCCGCCGGCGCGAGCCCGATACAGCACGTCGTGATCGTCCTTCAGGAAAATCGCACGTTGGAGAACGTCTTTCACGGCTACCCCGGCGCCCACACCGTTAACGCGGGCCTCGACCACAACGGCAACTCGGTGCCGCTCGTCCAGCGGAACTTCATGCAGTCATGGGATCCGTCGCATCACTACGCCGACTGGAACACGGAATACAATGGCGGCGGCATGAACGGATTCGATCTCGACGGGCTCGACTACGGGTCCGGCGCCCCGGCGGATTTTGCCTACACCTACGCGGTGCAATCGCAGGTGCAGCCCTATTGGGACATGGCCTCGCAGGGCGTGCTCGCCGATAACTTCTTCGTCGATCACCGCTCCGAGAGTTTCCCGGGCCACCTCTATCCCATCGCCGGCGCTTCCGGTCCGATCACGCCGGCCCAGCCGGATTACTACGCCTCGGAAGACCCCTCCGATGGAACCTGCGATCACCCCGGTACGGCGGCCGCCATCAACATCATCACCGGTGTCGAGGACGGCACGTTCACTTCGTGCTTCGACTTCCAGACGATGGCCGATCTCCTCGTCGCGCAAGGGAAGACGTGGCGCTACTATGTCGACGCCGCATCCAAAGACACGAGCTACGTTTCCGCGTATGCCACGATCAAGCACATCCGCAACTCGAAGTCGCAGTGGGCCAACGTCGTGACGCCGGCGACGCAGGTCTATGCTGACGCCGAAAACGGTACCCTGGCAAACGTCTCGTGGGTGATCGGAACCTTCGCCGACTCCGATCACTCCGGCCAGAACGTTCCGAGCACGAACGGTCCGGACTGGGTCGCCTCCGTCATGAATGCGATCGGCGAAAGCAAGTCGTGGGGCTCGACCGTCATTATCCTAACCTACGACGATTGGGGAGGCTGGTACGACGAGGTCGCGCCGCCGGCGCAGTTCAATGCGTTCGACCCGGGCTTCCGCGTCCCGTTCGTGGCGGTGTCGCCGTACGCGGTTCGCGGCTACGTTTCGCATAACGTGCACTATCTCGGCAGCATCCTCCACTACATCGAGTCGAATTTCGGGCTCGGCTCGCTCGGGACGGCCGACTCGACCTCGGATGCGCTCGACGATATCTTCAACTACTCGCAGACGCCGCTCCAGTACATCCCGATCAAGACCGCCGAGCAGCCGGCGTCGTTCTTCAACCGCCCGAGCGGCATTCCGAAGGGCATCGAGCGCGACTGAATTCGCGATAACGGTCGCGATTGAGCCTCCGCTCGGCACGCCAGGCCGGGGGCAGGTTCTGCGGTCAGTATGCGATAACCGGGCTACGGGCGAGCGGGCTTTTCAGGCCGCGTATGAGAGACCCATCATCCAGGAGGTCCAGATCGATGGCGTATCAAGTCACATGTCCGCTGTGCGGGCAAACCATCAGCGGTGACGACGAGGACGCGCTCGTCAACGCGGCCGACGCCCACGGCGACGAGAACCACGGGATGCGCGCGCCGCGCGAGATGATTCTAGCGAACGCGCAAGAGACGTAGCGCGCGGTGACGGCCGCCGATTTGCGCTTCGCGGCGACGGCCTTCGCGACCGCCTTCACGATTATCGACCCCGTCGGCATGATCCCGTTGACGTTAGCGGCAACCACCGGCGATTCACCCGCGGCACGCCGCAGCATCGTCAACCGGGCCGTGGTCGTTGCCGCGGCGGTCATTCTTTTTATGGGTTTGGTCGGACGCAGGCTGCTGGAATATCTCGGGATCACGTTGCCGGCCTTTACGATCGCAGGCGGAATCCTGTTGTTCCTGATTGCGATCGACATGCTCTTCGCGCGCAAGACGGGAGTCAAACGAACCGACGAAGAGGAGCGCGAAGCGGCCGCGACCGAGAACCCAGCGGTCTTTCCGCTGGCCGTACCGATGATCGCAGGCCCTGGCACCATCGCGACCGTTCTGCTGCTCGAAAGCCTCACCCACGGTTACCCGGCTCGAATTGCGGTGTTGGCCCTTGCGTTCGCGGCCGCGCTCGTTGCGACGTGGCTCTGCATGACGGCCGCCACCACGCTGTTGCGCATCATCGGCAAAACCGGCATCCACGTGATCACCCGTCTGCTTGGAATCATCCTCGCGGCGCTAGCCGTGCAGTTCGTCATCAACGGCCTAGCCGATACGCCGCTTCTCCACGGAGCTGCGTAGCGATCCAATCGGCGCTTTCGTTACTTGACGGCGCAGGTCCCGAGTTTCGCGTTCGTCGGCTTGGCGCCGGAAATCGGACCGAGTTTTACGGCGGCGAGCGTGCTGCTGTCGGTCTGCGGGAACGGCCTGGTTCCCGCGGGATAGCAGCTCGATGCCAGCAAGAATGCGCTGACGTCGGCGTACTGTTTGGGCGTCAGCGATCCGGGATTCGAGAACGGCATGTTCTGGAATACGGTCACGCGCAGATCTTCGAGCGACCACTTGTTGCGTTTGGCCGTCGTGAGAAACTCCGTACCTGCTACGGCCGGCCCGGCAGTTCCCTGCAGGTCGGCACCGTGGCACTGGAGGCAGGACTTCCTGTAGACGGCGCTGCCGGCGTGCGCCTGCGCCGCGGTGAACGGGGGCTCGGGCGCTGCGAGCGCGACCTCGCGCGTCCGCTGCATTCGCGAAGCGTGACCGCACGCTGTCGTCGCTGCGACCGCGCCGTGCGTATAGAGGACGACGTCGTCGGCGCGGACGACCACGCGACTGATACTGAGTTCATCGGGGATCGCGGCGGAGGCCGAGCGTCGCGGCAGCGCGACGTAGACCAAGCGCTGCGCCACGATTCCGTATGCGGGCGCCCGTGAAGGCAGCGCGCAGCCGGATACGCTCGTAGCCCCCCAGGGAACGCCGAGCGTCGTGTTACCGAGCGCGCCGCTGATTCCACCGAGCACGCCGTCTTGCGCGGGCCGCCCGACGACGAGCGCGAGGTTCGCGAGCGCACGCGTCAGGTCGGCCTCGTACTCCTCCATCTCTTTTTGCCCGAGCGCGCTCTGGAGATTGTCGGCCGCAGCGAGTACGTTGGCTTTCGCTCCCTCGATGGCAGGCGTCCAGAGCGAAGAGCCCACTTTGTCGAGCATGATATCCAGATGACCGAGCGTCCCGACGCCGTCGCCGGGATCGCCGTAGGAGGCCGCATAGCCGTCGTCGCGTCGGCCGACGAGGGCGTTCATCGCCCGGTGAGCCGCACGCACGTAAGCTCCGTGCCCAACCGCGTAGCCGTCTTCGATGCGCACGATCTCTGCGACCGCCGCGCGCACGTCGGCGAGCGCGCCGATCGCGCCTGCGTGATCGTCGGGAGCTGCCTGTGCCCAAGGCGGCGACGCCAAGGCCAGGACGCATGCGAGCCACAGGACGATCGTGCGCATCGAGCGTTCTCCTACGGTAGGGTGAAGGCCGTAATGGTCGCTTTGGTCGGGTGCGAGTACGTCCCCTCGAGGGTCGGTGCGCCAGCGGCGAAACGCGGATCGGCAAAGTTGATGCCGGCCGGTCCCGACGCTACGACGACGTACTGCTTCCCACCCAAACTATACGATCCCGGCGGTGCTTGAATCGTTTGGTTCGTCGGGTAATGCCAGAGCACGCTTCCGGTCTTCGCATCGTAGGCGGTAAAGTCGCCGTTGACGCCTCCCGTGAAAACGATGCCGGACGAAAGCGATAGGGCGCCGCCGATTTGCGGAAACGCGAGGTGCTTGCGCCACAGGAACTTACCGGTCCCGATGTCGACCGCGCTCATGTAGCCGGTGCTCGGACCCACAAGCTTCGGGAAGGCGCCGCCGAGATAGAACTGCCCGGAAACGTACGTGGCGGTTCCCGGCGAAGTCCACTGCCCGCACTGGTCGACGCTGGGAACGTAAAACGCATTGGTTTCCGGCATATAACTGCCGCCGTTGAACTCGACGCCGCCATTGGTGTTCGGGCATGCGATGTTCCCCGTTCGGCTCGGCTCGGTGTTCTGGCCCTTCTGCGTGCTGACCGGGAGGTGATAGACGAGTGCGCCCGTCCCCGCGTCGAGCACCCAGAAATTCCCGCCTTTGTCGCCGGCGGCAACAAGTTTGCGCGCCGTCCCGCCGACGGTGCCCGAGAAGAGAACCGGCGGCATCGCCGGATCCCAGTCGTGGGTATCGTGCGGGATGAATTGGTGATACCACTTCAGCTTCGGCGTCGCCCCGCTGATGTCGAGCGCCACCATCGAGTTGGTGTAGAGGTTCGTGCCTTTACGGATCGTTCCGAGGAAGTCGGGCTGCGGATTGCCCGCGTCCGCGTACAGCGTGTTCGTTGCCGGGTCGATGGCAACGCCGCTCCAGATCGCGCCGCCGCCGCGTTTCCAGGAGTCGCCGCTCCAGGAACCGTGCCCAGGCTGGCCGGGTCCGGGAATCGTTTCCCAATCCCAGATGCGCTTGCCGGTCGCGGCGCTGAAAGCGCTCAGGTAGCCGATGCCGCCCCAGTCGCCGTTCGAAGCACCGAGCAGGAGCATGTCCTTGTACGGCACCGGCTGCATCGTGTAAAACGTGTTGGTCGTATCGTGCGCTGCAACGACGCTCCAAAGGGTCTTGCCGGTGGCGGCGTCGAGCGCGATCAGATTGCCGTCGAGCGTGGCTTCGTATACCTTTCCGTCGCCGATCGCGACGCCGCGATTCGCGGAAAACGCAATGACATGCGGTTTGTAGGCGTGATGCCACTTCACTGCACCGGTCTTGGCGTCGAGCGCATAGACGTCGTTGTGCGACGACGTCACGTACATCGTGTCGTGCCAAACGATCGGAGAGGTTTCGAGCGGGCCGCGGGCGTCGACGTTGGTCGCCCACGCCTTCTTGAGCGTCGAGACGTTGGCCGTGGTGATATCGCTATGAGCAAGATAGCGGTTTCCGGTGTAACTTCTTGCCGGTAGTATCCAGTCGGCGGTGTCCGTATCCGCATTCAGGTACGAGTCGGTCGTCGGCCACGAGCTCTGCGCTCCCAGTCGCGAAACCGCGACCACAGACACGACAGCGATGACGGCGAAACCGATCACCTTTCGCAACATGAGTCCTCCTCTGCCACCGCGCGGCGGCCCTCCGGGCTTGCTCGCTTAAATTGCCCGCTCCTCTCACGACCTTCACCTCCATTGCCGCAGCCCCTCAGGGGGCTGTCATTCGAAGAGCGCGAGCGTTTGGTCGGTGGTGGCGATCTGATCGAGCGTGCAGGAGCGGGGCGCTTTCTCGGGGCGCCAGCGAAGCGGCCGCGTTCCGTGCCGAAAGCGCTCGCCCGTCACCTGGTCGAAGGCGACTTCCAAGACGAGGTCGGGGCGCAGCGGTTGCCACTCCGTCGGCTTGCCGCGGTTCCAGCGGCTCGGTCCGCCGGGGGCGCGCCCGGTGAACGACGAGAGCGCGTGCAGCGGTCGCAAACGCTCGAGCAAGGCGCGTTTCTCGACCGCGGTGAAGCCCGAGGTGAAGCCCACGTAGTCGAGCTCGCCGTCGGCGTCGTAGAGCCCGAGCAGGAGCGAACCGATCGCGTCGCCGCTTTCGGCGGTGCGATAGCCGCCGACGACGCAATCGGCGCTGCGAATCGCTTTGACCTTGACGACCGCGTCGCGCGCTCCCGCACGATAGGGCGCGTCGACCCGTTTGGCGACGATGCCGTCGAGCGCCCCGCCAACGCGCGCATACCAAGCGTCAACCACCGCACGCTCGCGCGTCGCAGGCGACAAGCGTAGACGCCGATCGTCGCGCGGAACGTATCGCTGCGCAAAGGCTGCGAGAGCGTCACGCCGTGCTTCGAGCGGTTCGTCCACGTACGAGCCGCCTTCGTCGGCTAGCAGATCGAACAGCAAATAGGTCGCGGGATGTTCGCGTGCCAAGCGCGCGACGCGCGATGCGGCCGGATGGATGCGCTGGAGCAGATCGTCGAACGAAAGCGCGCATCCTTCGGGCACGACGAGCTCGCCATCGAGCACGAAGTGGCTCGCCTCGAGCGCCTGCAGGCGCGCGACGATCTCGGGAAAATACCGTTCGAACGGTTGGCCCGATTTCGAACGCAGAGCGATCTCCTCGCCGTCGCGAAACGCCAGGCAACGGAAACCGTCCCATTTCGGCTCGAACTGCCAGCCCGGGTCGCGCGGGATCGCATCGACCAGGCGCGCTTCCATCGGCTCGAGGTCGAGCGGCACCGGCAGCCTCACAGGAAACGTTCGAGTTTGACGCGTTTTGTTTTTGCGAGCAACGGCGCCCACAGGTCGCCGGTGCGCGCCAAGCGTTCGCGCACGTTGTCGACCCGAAAATCGTCAATGGTGATGCCGCGCTCGATCTCTTCCCAGCTGACCGGCGTTGAGACCGTCGCCCGCGGCGTCGGGCGCACCGAGTACACCGAAGCCAACGTCCGGCCCCAGGCGTTCTGATTGTAGTCCACCAGGACGCGTCCGAGCGGGCGTTTTGCAATCTTGTATTCGGCTGTCAGGATGTCGGGTCGCTGCCCTGCCAGCGTCAGCGAGAGCGCTTTCGCGAAGCGCCAAACGTCGTGCTGTTCGGGGCCGCGCGCGATCGGAATGTAGACGTGGATGCCGTTCGAGCCGGAGGTTTTCGCAAAGCTGGGCATCTTCAGATCGTCCAGTGCGCTTTTCAAGGCAAGCGCCGCTGCGCGCACGACGTCAAAGGGTGTCGGCCCGTGCACGCTATCTTTGACCGGATCGAGGTCGAAATGGAGGTAATCGGGACGGTCGACGTCATCGCAGGTCGCATACCACTGGTTGAGGTCGATGCAGCCGAGGTTGACGATCCAGAGCAGCGCCGCCAGGTCGTCGACGATCGGGAAGTCGATGACGTTGCCTGAATCGTGCGTGATCGTACAACGCTTCAGCCACGCGGGCGCGCCGGCCGGAGTTCGCTTCATAAAGAAAAACTCGCCCTCGGCGCCATGTGGGTAGCGCTTCATCACCATGGCGCGGTCGCGCAGGTGCGGCAGCAGCAGCGGGGAGACGTCGGCGTAGTATTGCAGCAGATCGCGCTTCGTCAGGCCCGCCTTTGGAAAGAACGTCTTGCCGAGGTTGGTGAGCCCAACGCTACGCGAGCCGACCGTCACCGTCGTATCGACGGCATCCTTCGGGATCGAGATGCTGGGTGCGCTCGCTCGGGCGGCCATGTGCCCTCTCTACCCGCCCGGCGGGCGAAGCTCCCGGGAGGGTGACGACGAAGGCACGCCCATGCTGCGGGTGACGACGTTCAACGCCAACGGGATTCGCGCCGCCGCGCGCAAGGGCTTCTTCGCGTGGCTACGCCGGACGTCGCCCGACGTGCTGTGCCTCCAAGAGACGAAGGCGCAGGAGCACCAGTTGCCGCCCGAAGCGCTCGATCTCGACGAGTACCACTACGCCTTCGTCGACGCCCAGAAAAAGGGCTACAGCGGCGTGGCCATCTACGCCAAGCGCGCGCCCGAGAACGTCGTACGCGGCACCGGCTTACCCGACATGGACGCCGAGGGGCGCTACGTGCAGTTCGATTGGGGCGATTTCAGCATCGGCTCGATGTACGCGCCCTCGGGTACCTCGGGAGAGATCCGGCAGGCGGTCAAGGACAGCTTCCTCGAGCGCTTTGTCGGGATTCTTGCTGAAAAGCGCAACGATGGCCGCCGCTATATCCTGTGCGGCGATTACAACATCGCGCACCGCGAGATCGATACCTTCGACCCCATCCGCAATGCCCGGATCACCGGACACCTGCCTCACGAGCGGGCCTGGATGGATACGGTGATCGAACAGATCGGCTGGGTCGATGCCTTTCGCGAAGTCGATTCCGAACGCAAGCGATACACGTGGTGGTCGAACTGGCCGGGTGCCTTCGAACGCAACCTCGGCTGGCGCATCGACTACGAACTGGTCACGCCGAATCTGGCGGCCTTCGTTCGTTCGGCTTCGATCTACGTCGACGAACGCTTCTCCGACCACGCACCGCTAACGATCGGCTACGATCTCGATTGGAACGACATAATCTCGCGTTGAGAGCCGTCGCTGGGGGGCTCGGATCAGCCAGGGATGCCGCTCCCCCATCCGAAGACCTTGCGCTCGTTCCGAAAGCGTCTCCCTGAGCTCGCTCCGATGTTGAGGGGAAACCATGCAACGCACGTTCGTGACCGTCCAAAACCCGTATGCCGTGTGTTCGGCCCTGGTCGTCCTTGCCGGAATCCTATTGATCACGCTGCTTCCGTCGTTTGCCAGGTCACGGCAAGCCGGAGCCACGTACTACGTCGCGACCACCGGCAGTGACAGCAACCCGGGTACGATCGGCGCCCCTTGGCTCACGATCCAGCATGCGGCAAATACGGTCACGGCAGGGGCGACGGTATACGTCTTCGGCGGCGTTTACTACGAATCGGTGAACTTTCCGACGTCGGGCACGGCCTCAGCCCCCATCACATTCGAGAGTTACCCCGGACAGACGGCGGTCCTCGACGGGACGGGCGTGAGCTGCTGCGGCTCGACCGGCACCCAGGGCCTGATAAATATTACCGGAAGCCGAAGTTACATTACCATCAGCGGATTTGAGTTGCGCAATTACACGACTAGCAAGAAAAGCGACACTCCGGCCGGCGTTTGGATCACGGGCTCGGGCACCGGCGTCCAGATTCTGAACAATCTGGTACACAACATCACGACCACCACGGAAAAGAGCGGCAACGCTTTCGGCATCTCCGTGTACGGCACGTCAAAGACTCCCATCACTGCGCTCGTCATCAATGGGAACGAGGTCTACGACCTGAAAACCGGGGAAAGCGAATCGGTGAACACGGACGGGAACGTGACCCATTTTCGGATCACCAACAATCTCGTTCACGATAATGACAATATCGGCATCGTCGCGATCGGGTATGAAAAGGTCGGCCCGGTCGGTTATGACGAGTCGATGTACGGTGAAATCAGCGGCAACACCGTCTATAACATCAGCGGAATCACGAACAAAGGTGAGGGCACGAGCTACGACGCCGACGGCCTCTATTGCGACGGATGCGCCTACGTCACGTTCGAGAACAATTGGGTCTATAACGCTGATCTCGGGATAGAAGTCACCAGCGAAAATCAAATCTGCCTGGCCAACGGCACCGAGTGGTCCGGCCCGAACGGCACCGGGAGCGCGGGAGAAGGCAAGTACCCGTGTTACGGCAGGTATGCTACGGTGCGCAACAACCTTTTCTCGAACTCGGCGAACGCCGGTCTTTCCATCGGCGGTGCTAGGGCTGCGACCGCCAAGGGCGGCGAGGAAACGACCGGAGGCAGCACCTACGACGCCGTCTTCGTCAATAACACTCTGTACAATAACGTCAAGGTGACCGCCGATAACAACCCGAGCGCGCCCGGCGGCGAGTTCCAGATTCAGCACCAGATCGGTAGCGCGCAAGAAAACTACTTCGAGAACAACCTCGTCTATGCCGGCTCGTACAATCACTGGATCTATAGTTACGTCAAGAGCTCGACCTCGTATCCTGCGCCGCCGGCGACCACCAATTGGAATCTGTACTATTCGAACGCGGGTTACGTCGAGGGCAAGTCGATCCGCTGGGACGGCGTTGACACCTATCCGAGTTTCGCGGCCTTTGAGAGCGCAACCGGGGAAGATGCAAACTCCCTGAGCGGCTCGAATCCCGAGTTTGAAGGCCTGCCGTCGACCCCTCCAGACTTTGACGTTGCCGGCAGCTCGCCGGCCGTCAATGCGGGCGGGACCGCCCTTTCCTGCAGCGTCGGCTGGTGCGATCCCAATGGAAGTTCGCCCGGTTCCATCTACGGCGCCACCGACTATGTCGGCCAACCTCGAATGAACGGCTCCACGATTAACATCGGCGCCTATGAAGTCACCGGGATCGCCAATACGTTGATCGCCGATCTCAGCTCGGGAATGAACAGGCTTGGGGCGGGTCAGGCGACCACGCTGACGGTTACCGTCTCCGCCAGCACCGGCGGCGGCGGCGTCCCCAGCGGCACGGCGAACATCGTGCTCAATTCAAGCTTGCTGTCGACGCAAACGCTGCTACCAACCAGCGCCACGGAGTCCGCCGCCAGCCTACCGCTCAGCGCTTCGGAGCTGGCGCCTGGCACCAACACGCTAACGGCTGTGTACTCGGGCAATACGATTGCGACTGGGTGTTGTACTGCATCGTCGCCGCCCGGGGGCGGAACCCAATTTGCGAACTATCCGAGCGCAACCTCGGCGTCAATCACGGTGAGCTGCATTTCGGGCTGTGCGAGCAGCTCGGAATTGCGCAAATCAAGGCCGTCGATCAGGCGCCGCTAACGACCGTTTGAGCACCTCCGAGATACCTGCGTCGACAAGCATCGGCGACCGCGCGACGCCGGCGTCTCGGGCGGCTCAGGCCCAGGGCCGAGGCGGCCCCACCAAGCACGCGGCGCTTCATTTCGGATATGCCGATGGCCTTCGCGCGCTCGCGGTCATTTACGTCTTCATCTACCACGAGATGATTGCGGCGCCGGAGCTGGGCCACGGGGTCCGCCTGGCGGACCTGTTGATGGCATTCAATCCCGTCGACATGTTTTTCGTGCTGAGCGGCTTTCTTCTCTCCGGCCCCTTCCTTAAATCGTATTTCCACGACGGCCGCGACTTCCCACTCGTGGGCGGTTACGCCCTAGCGAGAGCGTTGCGCGCACTTCCCGTTTACTACGTCGGCCTCGCGATCATTTCGGCGTACCTCTGGTTCACGCACGTTCCACCGAGCCTTTGGGACGTTGTCTCTCACGTGCTCTTCCTGCACGATTTTTTCTCGGGAACGACACAATCGATTTCCGGGCCGCTCTGGACGCTGGCCGTGGACATCCAGTTTTATATCGTGCTACCGATCGTTGCCTGGTACTTTTTCAAATACACGCGCACCTCGACGCGAGGGAAGCGCATCGTTCTCTTGTTCACGGCTCTCGGCGCGATTACCGTCGCCTGCATCGTCTATCGATACCTCGTCATGCTGCTCGTGAACCCCAGTTCCTACGAGCAGCAGATCGTCTACCTTCACCAGCTCCCCGGGGCAGCTTGCATATTTGCTGCCGGGATCGCCGTGCGTGCGCTTCTCGAAGCCGCGACGCCGGGAGTAAGGCTACGGCTCGCCGACTCATCGTGGCTACTCCTCCTTGGCGTGATCGCTTTCCATCCGCTGGACTGGGCGCTCGACGCCCACTACGACCAAATGCTGCAGCTCAAGCTGGGCACCTTCGGCCTCGGTCCCGCCCTCGTTGCGGTCGGCGACCCTCTCGGCGCGCTGGCGTGCGCGATGGTCATCTTAGCGCTCGCCGGAACCGCGAATCCGATCGCTCGATTGCTTTCGGGGCGGCTTTTTGTCTTCGCCTCTTCGATCTCGTTTACGTTTTACGTTTACCACATGACGGTGATTTTCGCATTCGCGGGCCGGCAGCCCCATCCGAGCTGGTCGCTCTTCATCAAGAGCGCGGCACTTTCACTAGCGGTGCTCGTTCCGCTCAGCTACGTGCTGTATCTGCTTGTAGAAAAGCCATTCCTCGAGCTTAAGTCGACGGTAAGACGTTCAAAGCGCACCCACCTTACCGATTGGTCGGACGTTCAGAAGGCCGGGGCCACGATCGTCGACGCTCGTCTTTTCCCCGGCACTTCGGAGCAGGCATAAAGGTTCGTTTGCGGCCGGGCGCGGCCGCGTCGGGCGCGCCTCGTGCCGCGCCCGATAACCGGCGGGCGAAAGGCGAGCGTTGCGTGTCCGGCCAACGTGTCAGACCGGCGCCGCAGTGAACTGCCCTTGCAGCATCACCGCCGAGCCCGAGGATGCTGTGAGATGGTGAGCCCATGACAATACGCGATTTCATGCTTTTAGCGGGCCTCAAGAACAGCGGCCCCACGATGGGAAGGTCGCCGGCCTGGACCACAGCGGGCGTCGTGGCGGCCGTGCTGCTCGCCCTATCCGGCGGCGGTTCGCAGGTGGCGTACGCCCACCTCAATGCAGCCGATCTGTCCCGGCCCTTTACGAAACCCCTTGGCGCCGGCGCGCAACTCGTGTACGTTTCGGACGGACGAAATAATCTCATCGACATCTTCGATCGAAACGGGCGGCAGGTTGGCGAAATCACGACCGGTTTGAACGCGCCGGCCGGGTTGTTCGTCGACGCCAGTCACAACCTCTGGGTCGCGAACGGCGGAGCAAACAATGTGCTCGTGTTCCCGCGCGGCTCGACCGCGCCAACCCAGACCTTAACCGATCCGAACCAGCCAAACGATGTGACGATGTGCCCTGACGGCACGGTCTACGTCGCCGACATCAGCGGAGCAGGCGGCATCGGAGTTTACCCCCCGGGCAGCACGAAGCCGACGCGGCGCCTCGAGGCCGAGGTCAGCGACGTCGATGGCTTTGAATACTTTGTGACGTGCGATACCTCGGGCAACGTATTCGCTACCGGTCTCCTCGGAGTGTCCCCGGCCGTGGGAGCAACCGGATGGACCGGCGGCAAGCAATCCGGGTACCACTTGCTCACGTGGAACGCCGCGGCCGGCATCAAGGCGACAAGTAGCGGGACGCTCTTGATCGTCGGTTCGATCGACAATGGGTCCGAGCCCGGCATTACCGAGTTCACGGAGAAAGGCAAGCCGACCGGCAATGCGATCGGCACGGGTTCGGCCTATTGGGATGACATCGCGCTCAGCCGCAACGGAAAGTTCGTCTTTGGCGCCGTCCCGAGCCTGGCGGTTTGTGATTCGAGCGCATTCCCGAGCGGCGCCGCAGGTCGTCAATATGCGAGTAGCAATCTCACGCAGCCGGAAGGGGTCGCCGTCGACCCCGGGAGCTAGCGACCTCCGGCCAAGAGCCGTCCCAGTTGCACGCGCGAGCGTAGCTTCAGCTTTTCCAGCGCCGAAGAGACGTGCTTTTCGACCGTTCGCGGACTGATATGCAGGGTCTGCGCGACCTCGTCGTTCGAGTGGCCCCTCGCTACGAGTTCGGCGACCTCGCGTTCGCGCGCGGAGAGAACGGCCGTCGTGTCGCCGGCGCGGCCCGCTTCGATGCGCCTTAGGTCGCGAAGAGCACCTAAGGCGCGGTAGGTTTCGAGGGCGCGTTTCGACTCTCCGGCGAGTTCGTAGCTTCGAGCGGCCAGCCACGGCCAACCGATCGTTTCGAAGGCAGACGCCGCGTCGAGAGCGACCTTTGGTACGTCGCTGTCGACGATGCCGCGCTGCGCGGCGAAAGCATCGAAAAGGCCGAGCGCTGCCTTGTTGACGCGGTCTTGCGGGCGTGACGCAGCCTCGACCACTACGCGGCGCATCGCGACGACGTCGCTCGGCCTTCCATACTGGGCCGCTGCGAGAAACGCGAAAAGGAAGCGGTGCGGACCCGGCAAGGCCTTGGCGATGCGACGGATCCAGGCCGCGGCTTCGTCGACGTCACCGCGCAAGCCGAGTGCCCAGGCATACGGGCCACCGAGCAATCCGCTGGCAAGCTTCATGCCGTGTTCCACCCCGTAATGAAGAAATGAGGCGGCATCGTCGCCGCGCAGATACGCTTCGTCGCCGGCGCAGATGCCAAGGGTGAACTGCGCACTCTTGATGTGGACGTGGATCGCGTAACTCTGTTCGGAGGCATTGCCGGCCCGAGCCAGCAGATTCGCTGCGGTTGCAAAGTCGCCGCGCAGCGAGTGTTCGAATGCCGAAGCTGCAAAGGCCAGCGACCGGCCCGCGACTGGCCCCACTCGATCGGCGGCAATGGCCGCGCGAAAGTGCTCGCGCGCGCGCTCGACTTCACCGAGCCCGACGGCGTCCAGAGCGATCTGACAGTGCGCCTGGTAAAGCCGGTACCCATCGTCGGAAACTCGCCGGGCCGATTCGAGGGCACGTTCGGCGTCGACTCGCCAGCGCTCGATGTCGCCGCGCATCGCTGCGACCTTGAAACGCGCTTGATACGCATGGGGTCGCCGTCGCCGCGTCGGCGATCGGTTCGCCGATTTCACTCACGAGCGTAAGCGCGGAATCAAAATCGAGGGCTGCGACGCAGTCGTAACCCATGCGCGCGCGCAAGAGGTCGACCGACGCGGCCGGCAGCTTCGGGGTGAGCGCATCGATCGTCCGGCGGTAGAGCTCGATGGCAGCCGCCGTATCGCCGGCATTGTAGATCAGTGCTCCGAGCGCCGAAGCATTTTTCGCAAAGCCATCGAAATCGCCGGCCTCCCAGTAGAGGTCGCCGGCACGCTGAAGACGCCGGATGCCGCTGTTGAGGCGACCCAAAGATCCGAGAGAAACACCGATTTTGTGTTCTAACCCGGCCGATGGAACGCCGGGGTTGCGCCAAGACAACGCACGCTCGTAATACGAGATCGCATCGGCCATCGCGCCGATCGCGTACGCCTGGTCTCCCGCCAACTCGGCATATGCGGCGGCGCGCTGCAGGTCACCGGCGCGTCGCCAATGATGCGCCAGTTCTACGCTTGCGGCCTCCCGGTCAGGCCGCCGTTCGAGTTCGAGGCCGATTGCCTCGTGCAGCGGCCGAACCCGCTCGGCAAGGAGTTCTCCGTAAAGCACCTCCTGCGTGAGCGCGTGGCGAAAATGCAATTCGCCGGGGGCGCTGCGCCGGTCGTACACGAGATGCAGCGCATGCGCGCGTTCTAGGGCGCGCAGCACGTCGTCGCGGGGAGCGCTCGAAAGCGCTACGAGGCGATCGACGGAGAAGCGCTCGCCCAGCACGGCGGCCAGCGACAAAATCCGCCGTTGCTCCTCCGACAGCAGAGCGGCTCGTGCGAGAACGGCGCCCCGAATCGAGAGCGGCAGCGACTCCTGATCGTCGCTTGCGCCCCACTCCAGCGCGTTTTTGACCAGTTCCTCGGCAAAAAACGGATTGCCTTGACTTCGACGCACGATACCGGCGACGGTTGCCGCATCGAGGGCGTCCGGGCGTGCCATCGCAAGCTCGATCAAGGCATGCGTGGAACGCTCGTCGAGCGGGGACACGTTGATGTTCGACACGGTCGACTTTGCGAGCAGCGCCGCGAGATCGCTCAAATGTGGATGGTCACCGCCAACTTCGTCGCTGCGATACGTCGCAACCACGAGCATGCGTCGTTCCCCGATGCGATCCGCCAGATACGCGAGGAATCCAAGCGTCGAACGGTCAGCCCAGTGCGCATCCTCGATGAGGAGGATGACCGTGCCCCGCAGGGCGTAGCGCGCAAACGCCGCATCGATCGATTCAAAAAGCCAGCCACTATGCTGAGCCGTCGTGCCGTCCGCGTGGCGTTCGAAGGTAAGGCGCTCGATGACGGCGCGCGTTGCGCCGTCACGCGGTGTTGCGCCGCGGCGATCGAGGCTCTGCAGCAGTTCGCGGAGCGGTCCCAAAGGTGCTTGAACGAATTCGACGCAGCGTGAAAAAGCGAGCATCGAACGGCCGACGCCCACGCTGCTTTCGAACTGACGGAGCAACCGCGACTTGCCGACGCCGGCCTCGCCGCCAAGCAGGACGATAGCCCCATGGCCGCCCGCCGCTTTGCGGCGATACCCGGCCAAAAGACCCATTTCACGCTCGCGGGACACAAGGTCCCCGCGAACGTCCGCAGTCATCGCCTTATGATTCAACGGCAGAAATAGCCCTGCTCGAAAACGGTACGGGAGGGGGTCGGTTTTTTCCACGCCCGGTACCGAGGCACCCCCGTAGCGGCCTCGTCCGGAGACAGCATGTCTGCCGGCGTTTTCTTCCGGGCCGTTTTCACGCGAGCCGCGACGTACGACTTTGACTATCGTCCTATTTCTTCGAGCCCTGTTATAGCAAAGCCGGACTGAATTCTCGCTCGATCGCTTGCGGTGTGTAAACGCGCAGAAGCTGTTTGCGCGACGGAGGCTGCGGCGACCCATCGCGTTGAGATGGGTCCGTACCTGAGATCGCCGGCATCACGTAATTCCGGAGACAAACGTGAAGAACCGATTTGGCATTGCAGAGGCGCGCGACCATTAGAGACGCTCGATCTGCCATGAGAGCGTCGACGGCTGGCCCCCGGGCATCGACGGGCTCTGGTCGTCGGCTGTTTGATTCGTCTCGGCGATCGTCGCCGACATCAGCTCGCCATCGCGGTTGAAGTACGCGGCGAGCGTGATGGTCGTCGTCACCTTCGTGCTCGAGCGGTTGGAGCTCGAAGCGCCACTCATGCGGCCACCGCCCATCCCGCCGCCACGGCCCATTCCGCCACCGCCCATTCCGCCGCCGCCCATCCTACCGCCGCCGCCCGCAGATCCGCCCGGGCTCGACACCGTGCGATTGATCGAGCCCGAGGCCGCTAGGTTCGTGCCGCTTGCATCGACGCTGCGCGTCGCCGCCACGGGGATGGCTAGCGGCTGCGGGGTTTGCGAACTCTGCGCGTCAGGTGCGGGCAGCGCGGCCGGCGCGGGCGGCGCCGCCGGCGCGAGCGGCTGCGCGACCGTCTTCCATGCTTTCCCGCCGCTCGGTGCGGAAGCGGCGAAACTATCGAAGCGATTCAGCAAAACCGAGCGCCGCCGCGATGCGTTGTTGTTCGATATCGTCCGCGTTCACATTGTCGAGCATGAGCGTGCTATCGGCCGCGCGCGTTGCGACGAGCGGCATCGCCTGCGCCTGGCCGGCGGGTGTAAGCGTCACGGTGACCTTCTGTCCGAGCTTCCAGTGCAGTGCCAGAGTCCGGACGTCCGCTACGTTCCCGGCCGGACCACCTGACAGCTTGAACTGGTAGGTTACCGTGCTGCCGAGGCGATCCGGTCCCACAATCAGCGGCGCCGGCACCTGCGCGGACGCCGTCGCGGCGATGGCGCAGGCCGCCCCAACCCAGATCGCTGCGCACGCGCAGAATCGCGCTGTTCGAAAGTGCATCGTCATGACGAATGCAACTATACCTGCCGAAGCTGCGAACTGCTTTGGAAAGCGACCGGCCCCAGGCCCTGAGCTCCGAAGGATTTAGGAGAGGGGCGTCTAATTGGGTGCGCGTCCGAAGGATTTAGGAGGTGGAGGCGATGGGCAGAAGGCGCGCCGCGGCCCTTACCGATGCGGAGTTGTCGCTCATGGAAATACTGTGGAGTCAGGGGCCTTCGACGGTCGGCGACGTCATGCGTCTCTTACCGGCGCCTCAGCCGAGCTATAATAGCATTCAAACGCGGCTCAACATCCTCGAGAATAAAGGTTACGCCACACGCACCTTTGCCGGGCGGGCTTTTCGGTACCGCTCGGCAATCGACCGCGAGCACGTTCTGTCCTCGGCCGTCAGCCGGCTCGTTTCGCGCTTCTTTCCTAGCGGCAGTGCCCTTGCTCTGCGATTGATCGCGGACCACGACTTTTCGCAAGACGAGCTCGGAGCACTCGAAGCCGCCATCGCGAAGAAACAAGGGAAGCCGTGAGCGCCGAGCAGTTTGCAGCGGTAGCGCTCGTTGACAGCGTGTGGCAATCTCCGCTCATCGCGCTTGCGGCATGGTTATTGCTGCGGGTCTTCCTGCGAACCACTGCTGCGGTACGGCACGGCACATGGCTGGCGGCCCTGCTGGCCTGCGCCGTATTTCCATGCCTGACCGCCTTCAGGGAAAGCGGCGGCGCGACCGTTGGATTCCCCACCGCTCTTGGAATCGCAGAGGGAGTGTGGGCAATAATTGCGTTTGCGTTGCTGCTTCGCCTGGCGATAAGCATCGTCTTTATGGGGCGGGTCAAGCGGAACGCGCTTCCGCTCGGCCCATGCCACCGTGCCACGCTTACGCGCTGGAATTGCAAATCTGAATGCGCACGCGACTTGCGGCTGTGCGTCTCGGCCGACGTCGAATCGCCCTGTGCGGTCGGGCTCTTCGATGCAATGGTCGTTCTGCCGGAATGGCTCCTCGGCAACGATTCGCATGGCTTAGACAGTATCGTCATCCACGAACTCGCGCACCTGCGCAGGTACGACGACTGGACTCGCCTCCTGCAATACGTCATCGCGTCCTTGCTGTTCTTCAACCCGGTGGTCCACTGGATCGTTCAGCAGCTCGAGTTGGAATGCGAGGTCGCGTGCGATGATGCTGCCGTCGCTTGCCCAGCGGATGCGCCCGCCTACGCGGCTTGCCTGGCCGCCGTCGCGCGGGACACTGCGTGGCTCCGCACGCTTGCAACTGTTCCAAGCTTCTGCGGAAGTCGTAAGGCCCTTTCGATCCGCGTGGAGCGTCTGCTCGAAACCCGAAAACGTCGTACCAGCACGGCCGTGCAGGTTGCCGTGCTCGCAACGATTGCTCTCGTTAGTGTCTTTTGCGTCTGCTTCGCCCTCGGTCCGCTCGCGTCCGCGGCTATGGGCAGCGCGCAGGACGACGACCCCAGCGTCCATGCGCGCGCGCTCAGCATTTATGAAGCGCTCCGAGAGGGCCGTTACGCCGACACGCGTCTCGATCGGGCCGAAGAGGCTTTGGCACAGATCGGAGCCCCTTACGACCTCCATTTGCTCGATCGCACGTCCACCTCCACGGGCTACGCCCTCCGGTACCGGGCGCGCGCGGCTCACGGCGAAGCGACGATACAAATCCGAACCGACAGCAGTGGTCGCGTTCTCGGCTTCACCATTGCGGCCGATGGAACCGATCGTCGAGGCCGGCGAATCACCGCCTACGCGTACTCAAGCACCGGTGCGGATCTGCCCGTGCCGTGATTCAAGACATCGATATCGAGGAACCGGCGTCATGATCGCCTCAGCTACGCTTTTCGGGGCACTCGCCACAGCGGCCGCATCACCCAGTCCCGAGGATCGCCGCGATATCGCCTTGAGCCGCGCGATCGTACGCCGCGTCGGAGACCGGATCTGGCCGAACTGGTCAAAGACGCCATTTGCAATCGATCTTCTCACGGCCCGTGGCCCGGTGGCGATCGATTTTCCAAAGCCTCTTGCGCCGCCGTCGTTTCCGCGACAACTTGAAGCCGCTTTCCCACTCGCCAACGGCGTTCCCACAATCGTCATCGGCGAGCGTCAGTTCACTGCCGCAAAGACCCCGACGCGTTGGAGCGTCACGCTCATACACGAGCACTTTCATCAGTGGCAGTATTCGTGGCCGGCTTATCAGGCCGCGATAACGGGCCTGGCACTAGCTCCGAAGAGCGAGAAGAACGCTATGTGGATGCTGAACTATCCATTCCCCTATGAAGAGCCGCGGATCGATCGACTTTACAACCGAATGGCAACGAGCCTCGCAGCTGCCGTCACGGCGATCGGAAGCGGGCACTTTAAGACCCGCCTCGTCGCGTACCTCGGAGCGAGGGGAGCCTTCCGGCGCGCGCTCAAGCCAAACGACTACCGATATTTTGCGTTTCAGTGTTGGCAAGAAGGCGTCGCCCGTTATACGGAAATCACCGTGGCGCGTTCGGCCGCGGAGGAGCATAAAAGCGACTCCGCCTTTCTCACGGACACCGAGGCGCGCGCGTTGTTGCAAGATAGCACGGCAACGTACGCGAGCGTTGTAAAGCGACTCCGATCGAACTCGCTGGCCAGCGAGCAGCGCACTGACTTCTATGCCCTCGGCGCCGGCGAAGCGCTCTTGCTCGATGAGGCGAACCCTCAGTGGCGTAGAGGCTACCTCGACAAGCGAATGGATCTCGGGCTCTATTTCTGAGGGTTTCGGCGCCAAGCCTTGCAAAATAGGGACGAGAATCTAGTCAAGCCGTCCCGTGAAATGGCAAGCGCTCGCGTAGTCTGCCAATTTCACGTTGACAGTTGCGCAGGCGGCGGGTGGGACCTTCACGAGCTCTCAGTTACGCTTTCGAAAAACGTCGAATAGCAGGCGCTAGCAAACGCACGACGATCACCTGCAGGATCACGGCGGCGGGCAGGGCAAGCACGACGCCGTCGATGCCGAGGAGCCCGCCACCGATCGCGGTTGCAAGCACGGTCGTGAGCGGTGCGAGGTCGAGTCCTCGCTTGAAGATCAGCGGCGAGATGAAGCTCCCTTCGAAGCCCTCCAACAATGAGATGAGGACGACCGCCTCGGCGGCCTTTACCCAACCTTGCCCCGCGAGCACAACGCCGCCCACCGCCAGCACGCCGATCAGCGTTCCGAGGTACGGAATCGCCACCAAGAGGCCTTGCAGGAGACCGAGAACGATCGCAAAGGGCACCCGCAACCAAAGCAACAACGCCGTGCTGGCCAGCGCGACGATCGCGCCGTTAACGAGCGTGCCGCTTACGTAAAGGCGGAGTTTCCTTCCCATTTCATCGAGAAGAGCGGCGGCGCCGTCGCGCGCGCTCGGCCCCAAGAGGCTCAGGATAAAACCTCTGAGCGTGTCGGACGAAACCAACCAAAAAACGGCCATCAACAGAACCAGCACGAGCGTAGAGGCGACCGCCGCGAGTCCGGCTTCGGCGTCGAGCAGACCTCGAGCGAACGGAACGATCGCACCGCCGACCGAGCGCAATGCCGGCTCGAGGCCGGTGTTGGCCGGTTTGCCGGCGCTCAAGAAGCGCTCGATCACGGATGCGACCGCTAAGAGATAGCCGGGTAATGTGCTCCAGAAGGCGGTGGCCTGCGGCACCAGCGCCCGAAGTGGAAGCGCCCACACCAAACCGATGGCCGCCGAGATGCCGGCAAACGTCAGCCCTAACGCCACGCCGCGGGGAACGCGCGCGTTCAACCGGTCGACCAGCGGCCGCGCCGCTTCGGCCACGACGACCGCGCCGAAGAACGCTAGCACGACGGCGTGTGCTCGCACCACGACGACGCAGAGCGCGATTGCCGTCATTGCGACGCCGGCCACGACCGTCGCCGTAACGGCGACGGTCGCGATCCCTTGCCGCGACACGGTCGGCTGATCCGGCAAAGCTACGACTTCGTAAAGATTGAGTCGGGAACGTTTACGTTGATTTGGTAGTCCGTGAACGTCGTTTGCGAGTCGGCGTGGATTCCGCCCCCTCGCGTCTTGGTCGACGTCGCGTGCACGAGTTGGTAGCCGCCGACTGTTTCGTACGTCTGGTCGCTCGTGATCGTCATGCCGTTGGAGTTCGACCAAACGTACTGCTGTACGAGACCGGTCGCATTCTGCACGGTCGCGTCGACGCTGCGCACGCCGCTTCCGGTCAGCGGGACTAGGTGGTATGTCGTGGAGTCGCCCGTATGGGCGGTGACCGTTATCGTGTACGCCTTGCGCCAACTCGAAGCCGGCCCGATCGAAGGCTGGTTTTCGACGATCGACTTGGCAAGCGCGGGGATGTTGTCGAAGCTGACCTTCGATTCGTCCCCGCGGTCGTACAGCGTTCCGTGCAGCGTGAAGCCGCCGAGCCGCAGGTGCGTTACTACCGTGATGTGCGCCGTGTACGATGCCAGGCCGCTATTGACGCCGCGCATCTTTTGGAAAACGGGATCGGCGCCGGGGTCGAAGCTTTGGGCGCCGGCGGCAATCGGCAAGACGCACGCGAGGGCGATTCCGAAAACGGCCTTACGCAGGCTCTGGGGCGTGCCTTCCGTCGTTCGCATTTACTTCTCGCTATCTGAGGAAATGTTCGGCCTCGTTCGCCGGAAGAGCTAAATGGGTGGCGGTCGCGGGGTCGCTGCTAAACTGTGCAAAGGTTCCGGGGTCGTCTCGAAAGTGCTGCTCGAGGGCTCGGATGCGATGGGCATCGTTCGGATGATCCGACAGTATTTCGGGCGGCGTTTTGAGCTGAGCGCTCGAAAAGTCCTGGAAGAGCCACACCAGTCCCCAGGGATCGTATCCTGCGGCTGCACACGTGTCGGAGCCTTTGAGGTCCGCTTTTTCTTCCACGGCACGAGAACGGTGGAGGGAATCCAAACGGCCGATCGCAGCCACCGTGAGCGCAGTCGTGATCGTCGGCCCGAGCAGAATCGTTGCCGCAATTGCCCGCTGGGTAATCGCCCGGTTCTGTTTCATCAGTGTTACGGAGTCGTGGTGGAGCAGGTGCGAAGTTTCGTGACACAAGGTGCCGGCAAGCTCCTCGGTGTTCTTGACGAAGTAGAACAAAGAGTCGACCACGTAGACGTTTCCGCCGGGGGCTGCGAACGCGTTCGGCTGCTTCTCATGAACGATGTAGAAGTGAATCGGGTAAGGGTACTGCGACTGAATGGCTTTCGTTATTCGGGTCGCGATCGGCTGGAGTGTCAGATACAGGGGAGACGTGGCTACGATTTCGCCCTGCTCCTTGAGCTGCGCGAATAGCTGCGCTCCAAGTCGTAGTTCATCGTCGTTCGAAGCCGAGGCCGGCTTCGCCGCCGGGCTTCGGGCCCGGAGCGGCAGCGGCGCCAGCGACGCGGCCGCAAACGCTAGCGCGAGGAGTCCGAGCAGGGCCCTCATCGGAGGGCAGCTTCCGCGGCATTGACGACCTTGGTGCGGAGCTTAGCGACATCGCGGCCCGCATTCTTAATGCGGATGCCAAGCCCGATCAGCGAGCCGCCGGCAAGCGCGGCATAGATCCCGATCGAGTACACGAGCGCAAGTACCCCGAGATCGGGCCGCAGCACGACGTACATTCCAAACGCCAGCGTGATGATTCCGAGCAGGACCCACCAGAACTCGTTCTTGATGAAGTTGCGTAGAGCGATCGCAGACGAAACCTCAGCAAGCCCAGTTGAGATCGCCCAGATCGCGACCAAATAGGCGAGTGCGAGGGGCCCAGTTCCGGGTTGGTTCAGCATGATGATTCCGAGCGCCGCCTGCACGACGCCCAGTAGGATCAGCGCCCAGCAGGAACCGATGCCCGTGAATGAGACGCCTGCGGTGACCGCCAGCAGCGCGCTCACGATGAAGAACGCAGCCACGACGAAAACCAGGCCGCTCGCCATCGTGGCCGGGATGGCGAACGCGAAGAAGGCCAAGGCGACCCCTATCAGACCGCGCAGCACGAACGTCCACCACTGCCCGGTTAAGCGATCAACCACATCGTTTGTCATTACCGTGTTCCTCTGCCTTTCTTACGTGAAGTATGGATCGTATTCGTACAGGTAGAGATGGCCGTCGAATTCGTCGCCGAAGAACGCGCGCGTCACCCTAGGCTTGCCAGTAGGATTAGCGGCGGTCTCGGCGCTCACATTATGCACGGTGCGAATCGGCCCAGGAAGGAAGTGTGAGTTACGCCGGAACGCGTTCAGGCTGTCATTCAAGGTTGCTCGGTTACATGAGAGGAAACAAACTCGGGCATGTTGCCCGACCCGAGGCGCCGGCTCGAGCTACGGGACTTCCTGGTGATGGCCAGGGCTCGCCTGACGCCGCCTCAAGTCGGTCTGCCGGACGGCGCGCGCCGGCGCCGCGTCGCGGGCCTCACGCAGTCTGAAGTTGCGGAACTTCTCGGCACGAGCACTGAATGGTACCGCTGGTTCGAGGTCGGGAGAGAAGTTCGGGTCTCCGAGCGCTTTCTGGAGCGGCTGGCCGAGGTGCTTCGGCTGGGTCCGTTCGACCGGGTCACGCTATATCGGTTGGCGCTACCGGGGTTGTACGCCGCTCAAACCTATCTCGGCGGCGTCAATCGACCCGCACAGCTTAGCCTGGTCGGGCGCTCGCCGGCCACGCTGCCGCCGGCGCTCAGCGTCCCCCTAGGTCCCGGAGCGAACCTTGAGGCGGCAGCGCGTAGCTTCGCTGCATCGCGCGAAGCATTCTTGACCGGCGATTGGGGCGCCCCGCCCGCCGCGCGACCTCGCGTTCTGCGCTCGTGGCAGAGAAGCATGGCTCTGGGAGTCGATTCAAACCGTCAAGTCGCTCCATGCATGGCCGAATCCGACGCCGCGCTCAAAGACCGGCTCGAAGCGAACGAAAGACTCCTCCGCGCGGCAGATCCGATCGTACGATGGCTGGCGGACATGCTCACAGACACGGGCTACTCCGTGGTCCTCACCGACCCGGAGGGCTGCCTCCTACGTTTTGAGGGCGGCTCGGAGATTCGGCGCCGTAGCGCGAAGCGCCGATTCGAGCCCGGCTGTGATTGGAGCGAAGGAGGCGCCGGCACGAACGCCATCGGGATCGCGCTCAGCGATGGACGAGCGTTTCAATTGATGTGCGGAGAACATTTCTGCGAGGGCTGGCGCGACTATATGTGCACGGCGGCGCCGATCCGGCATTCCGCAACGTCAGAGATCCGCGGCGTCCTCGACGTCACCGCACCTTACGGTCTAATTCGGCCCGAATTGCTTGGTCTGGTGATGCAATATGCCGGCGAGATCGAGGAAGCGCTGAATGAGCTGAGCTAGCGCCTTCGAGATGCCCTCTGCGGCGCAGCGCGTTCATGCCCCAATCTAGACAATGCCTTGGACGATTAGTCTCGCGTTCGTTTTATGATCCAGCGGGCTCTTACGCAAAGAACAATTCAAGAGCATCGCCGTCCGGCAAAGAGGGGCAGAGCGCCCAGACGACTCGAAGCGTTGCTGGCCGCCCAGTGGTCAGCGCGGCCTAAGCGGCGGCATCAATGGATGTAACGAAGCGTGCGGAAGGCGTGCCCTCCGGGTTCTATGGAGGATCGTGCGGGCGCTCCCGATGGCGACTGCGGCGCTCTGGTCCTGGACCGCGCCGCTCGAGTCGCCGAGCTGCTCGCGCGCGTCGCCGCGATCTTCGTATGCTGCGGCATCGCTGGGGTCAATGGCGATGGCGGAGGTCTCATCGCGAATCTCAGCCCGCCAGTCGCCCAGCTGACCCTCAGCATAGCCGCGGTCTTCGTAGGCTACGGCATTTCGCGGCGCGATGGAGAGCGCGGCCGTCTCATCGGCGATCACGCCTTTCCAATCGCCCAGTTGGCTGCGAGCCTCTCCGCGCTCCTCGAACGCGTCCGCGTCCTTTGGGTCGATGGCAAGCAGGGCGGTCTCGTCGGTGATCACGCCTTTCCAATCGTCGATTTCCATGCGTGCATCGCCGCGATCCTCGTACGCATCGGCGTCCTTCGGGTCGATGACGATGGCGGCGCTCTCATCGCGAATCTCGCCTCGCCAGTCGCCGCGTTGGCCCCGTGCGTAGCCGCGGTCTTCGTAGACGTCTGGGTTCCTCGGATCGAGGGCGAGAGCGGCGCTCTCGTCGGCGATCGCGCCTCTAAAGTCGCCGAGCTGCAAGTGCACGTCGCCGAGCGCCTCGTATGCCGCTGCCTCCGTTGGTTTTATTGCAAGAGCGGCGCGATCGTCGCGAATCTCGCCCTGCCAGTCGCCGAGTTCACCGCGCGCATAGCCGCGATTCACGTATGCGTCGGCGTTCCTCGGATCGAGGGCGAGGGCCTCGGTCTCATCCGCGACCTCACCTTTCCAATCGCCCTCGCGCCCTCGCCCAACGCCGCGATCTTCGTATGCCTCGATAATGATCACATTCGCCAGGACGTGAGTCAAATCGCCGGCAGGCACGGTACCCTCGCCGGCGATCGCGGCGCTGTCGTCGGCAATTTGGCCCGTCCAGTCGCCTAGTCGCCAACGAGCGGCGCCGCGATCCACATAAGCTTCGGCGCGATTCAAGGATGCGACGGCATCCGCCGGGTCGGCGGCAAGTGCCGCGTCGTCCACGGCAATGGCTGAGCTCTCATCGCGAACCTCACTTTTCCAATCGCCGAGTTGCCCGTTCGCGTAGCCACGATCCACGTACGCGGCGGCATTCTTGGGATCGAGGGAAATGGCAGCGCTCTCATCGGCAATCTCGCCCCTCCAATCGCCGAGCTGCCCGCGCGCGTAGCCGCGATCCTCGAACGCGAGTGCATCGTTCGGATCAGCAGCGAGGGCGGCGCTATCGTCTTCGATCTCGCGCTTCCAATCCCCGACGCGGTCGCGCGCGATGCGGAGATCGACGTAGGCGGCTAAGTTCTTCGGGTCGATAATAAGAGCGGCGAAGTCGTCGCGGACTTCGCGGCGCCACTCGCCAAGTTGCCCATGTGCTGCGCCGCGATTCACGAGCGCGTCGACGTTTTTCGGGGCGATCGCGAGAGCGGCGTCGTCGTCCGCGAGTTCGCCGCTCCAATCGCCGGTGTGGCCGCGCGCGATGCCACGATTGACGTACGCGTCTACATTTCTCGGGTCGATCGCGAGCGCGGCCGTCTCGTCGTTGATTTCGAGGCTCCATTCGCCGAGAGCGCCGTGCGCCGCGCCACGATCCACGTATGCGTCTACGTTCTTCGGGTCGATCGAAATGGCGGCGCTCTCATCGGCGATCTCGCCGTTCCAATTGCCGAGACGGCCGCTCGCAACGCCGCGATTCACATACGCGTCGACGCTTTTCGAGTCGATGGCGAGAGCGGCGCTTTCATCGTCGATATCACCTTGAAAGTCGCCCCGGTGGCCGCGCGCCGCGCCCCGATTCACGTATGCGGCTACGCGATTGACGTTCGGTGAGGATGTAAGCGAGTCGGCGCTCTTCGCGCCATTGGCAAGCGCGGCGCCGTCAATGGCGAGCGCCTCGCCGTCGTCGGCGATCTCTGCGTTCCAATCGCCGAGCCTCCCGCGAGCAATGCCTCGGTCCACGTAGGCGTCAGCGTTTCTCGCATCGAGAACGATAATCGCGTTGTCGTCGGCGATCTCGCCGTTGAAGTCGCCCAAAGCGCCTCGCGCCCTTGCCCTGAATGCCAGAGCTGTCACGTTCGGGCCGCGTGCCAGAAGCTTCGTAGCCAATTCGATCGTTAGCTGATAGTTCCGGGAAGTATATGCGCTCTGGATGTCCTTGAGATCCGATGCGGTGCTCGCAGCCGCAAGCAACGAACATAGGAGTACGAAAACCGCTGCAAACGAGGATGCCCGGCCAATATTAAACGCGTATATAATCACAATCCCCACCTTCGCAAAAGGCGCTGAAACGGGCCGGAAATTCCGCGCTCGACAGGCGGATTCCCTGGAAGCGGCCTGACGAGATGTCCCCAAGGTTGAAGATGGACGGATGGATTCCGAGGACCAGCGCTTCGCCCTGAAGTCGTGCTCTCTCGCACGACGACGGCGAGACCGGAGCAGGCTCGCTTCAACGGGCTGTGGGTGACAGGGTCGGTTGACGGGCTAGAGCGACGCACGGTCCCCGTAGCAAAGGCCGCGAGAGAGCCAGTGCTCGCGCCCCTGTCCACGACTTGCCGCGGCCGGCGTCTGCATCGTCTCGCGACTCGCTATTTCTTCGCGAAGCTCCTGTCGGCATCGCTGGTTCCCGAATTCTTGCGCCTGAAACGCCTTCCGTTCGCCGCAGCAGGTCAAGGGGCTCACCCCGTTTCCCAGCTCCCCCTAAGATAGAGTGGGTAAAAGGGCGGCATGCAGCACCATCGCTCGAACGCCGACACCGGACGCATGCTCGCAGGGCTGGCGGCGCTAATAGTAATCTACGTGATCGCTGCGATGCTCGCGAGGGCTTCGTTCTCCGATCTTCTGCAAACGGCGCAGGCGCCGGCAGGGCCCGCATTCACCGCCGTCGCGTGGCGCGGCGAGCAGATTTCCCGCCAAGCGTAGCGCACACAGCAACCTACCAGAAGCTCTTGGGCCAGCGTCCGACCCATGCCGCCAGCATGTGCCGATGCCATGGGACCGAGCCGAACGTTTCGCGCGCTGTTGCGCGTCGAGGTGCGGCTGGTATATGTGTCAAAAATGCGTGCGCGCCGCAGCCACAACTTGACCAGCGCGCGATCACCGCAGGCGCGCTGCGTCATAGGCGGCCCAGGCGGCCGTGGTTGACCGGAGGCTTCGACAGGCGGCTGCGGATCTGTTAGCAAACTGTTAGCAATGCGCCTGGAGTCCGGCCGGTGACCGGAACCAGGCAAGGGCCGGAACCCTTATTTCATGAGGCTTTCCGGGGCACGTGGGAGAGTACGGGACTGGTGTCTCGCACGGTCTTCAAAACCGCTGAGGCCTTCGCAAGGGGGCTGGTAGGTTCGATTCCTACACTTTCCCGCCAGTTGCGTCTCGCGGGCCGCCAAATCGGTTTTCGGCGGTGTGTGGGTGACCCCGGGGCACTAACGGGGCACTATGACGCGGTTTCGGCGCTCGAAAGCGGACGAACGCCGCGTCGAGATAGCTGTCGAGCGTTGCAGCCTTCTCGCGCTTGTGTTCGTCGAGGATGTGCGTATAGAGCTCGGCCATGATCGCGATGCTGGAATGACCGAGCGACTGATCGTGTCCCAGCGCGTGGTGTATGAGAGGGCCGCTTCTGTAGCCTAGAAAGCGGCCATCGTGGCTCCTGGCGAAGGTTGTTTTAGCGACACAACTTTCCGCGAAAGGGACACCACGATGGCCAAGGCCAGTATCGCACTTACTGAACTCGTTGAGAAGGGGGCTAAGGACGACGTCGTCCGCGAACTGCTCGCCCACATCGTCGGGCGGCTCATGGAGTTCGAGATCGAGCAACGCTGCGGCGCTGAGTACGGCGAGCGCACCGAGGAGCGGTTAAACAGCCGCAATGGGTACCGCGACCGCCTCTGGGAAACGCGCGCCGGCTCGATCGACCTGCGCATTCCCAAGCTCCGGCGCGGCAGTTACTTTCCGGGCTTTATCGAGCCGCGTCGCACCGCTGAGAAGGCGTTGGTAGCGGTCGTGCAAGAGGCGTATATCCAAGGCGTCTCAACGCGCTCGGTCGACGAGCTGGTCAAGGCGATGGGGATGAGCGGCATTTCGAAGAGCCAGGTCTCGCGCTTGTGCGCTGAGATCGACGAGCGTGTCGGCGCCTTTCTCAATCGCCCGATCGAGGGCGATTGGCCGTATCTGTGGATCGATGCGACGTACGTGAAGGTTCGCCAGGCCGCCCGGATCGTTTCGGTTGCGGTGATAATAGCCGTCGGGGTCAACACCGACGGGGTTCGGGAGGTCTTGGGCATCAGCGTTGGGCCGAGCGAAGCCGAACCGTTCTGGACCGATTTCCTGCGCAGTCTCAGCCGACGCGGTCTACGCGGCGTCAAGCTCGTTATCTCTGACGCGCATCTGGGCCTCAAGGCGGCGATCGCCAAGGTGTTCAAGGCCACGTGGCAGCGGTGCCGGGTGCACTTCGTGCGGAACGCGCTTGCATATGCCGGCAAGGGCCAACGCCAGATGGTTTTGGCGCTCATCAATACGGCCTTTGCGCAGGAGACCGCTGAATCGGCGCGCGTCCAGTGGGACGCCGTGGCGGAGCAGCTGCGCAAGAAGTTCCCCAAGCTTGCCACGATGCTCCAGGATGCGAAATTCGACGTCCTCGCCTTCATGGACTTCCCAAAGGCGCATCGCGCACAGATCGCCTCGACAAACCCTCTCGAACGCGTCAATGCCGAGATCAAGAGGCGCACCGACGTCGTGGGGATCTTCCCCAACGACGCGGCGATCGTACGGCTCGTCGGCGCGCTACTGCTTGAGCAGAACTGGAAACGGCATCTGAGATTTGAACCCTAGGCGGCATCCGAGAATTGAACCCCTAAGCGCATAAAGCAGGGCTCCCCTCCCGAAGGCCATGGTAACGACACCTAGCCGCTCGAGAGGAGCGCCCAAA